>JQIA01000172.1_pt1 | contig 30001 bp, 23 predicted proteins | sample 811431 | NCBI WGS metagenome assembly JQIA01 (sample SAMN02998118, study PRJNA258478) | marine sediment metagenome | biome: marine; feature: seafloor; material: sediment; isolation source: oil-polluted sediment collected from 3 locations (0.5 km, 0.7 km and 0.9 km)... | place: USA: Gulf of Mexico ...
TCAAAAGACGTAAGCACAGAGAATCACTACGAAGACAAAGGATTGCCAGCGCTAAAAGCAGAATGAGGTAATTCGTTTGTCACGCTATTTCAAGAAGTTTAGAAACCCGACACAAATTGTTTGTGTCGGGTTTTTTTGCTGGTTTAAGATGGTGGCATCAAAAATAGTTGATCCCACCGTTGTGATTTACCCTCCGTTATTGTGATGTACGCAGCTGTCTCATTCTTCAATGCTTATGCGTATATCTTCGAAACAGGGACTTTTTTACAGAATTGTCCATGATTGCTGCTGATACTAAAACTACGGGATTTGATGATGGCTGATAAAAGCGAATATGACAAATGTCTTGATACGATGTACGCCCTGGGGCGATTTGGTATTGTTCTTGGCCTTTCTACGATGCAGAGCATTCTTGAAAAACTCGAAAATCCGCAGAATGATTTTAAGTGTATACATATATCCGGTACAAACGGCAAAGGGTCAGTTGCCTCCTCTCTTTCCAATATTCTGACAAAAGCGGGGTATAAGACCGGTCTGTATACGTCGCCGCATCTGGTGTCATTTAATGAACGTTTCTGTATCGACGGTATTCAGGTTACGGATGATGAGATTATTGAGTCGTACCGAGCTGTTGAGGCTGTTAATAACGGGGAACGGTCGGCAACATTTTTTGAGATATCAACGGCCATGGCATTTTGTCTTTTCAAAAGCAGAAAAGTAGACTTTGCTGTGATTGAGACCGGCATGGGGGGACGGCTTGACGCCACGAATATTGTCAACCCGGTTATCTCAATTATAACCAATATTTCGGTCGAACATAAAGCCTATCTCGGTGATACCCTCGCAGAAATTGCGGGTGAAAAAGCCGGTATTATAAAACAGGGTATCCCGGTTGTTATCGGTGCAAAACAGAAAGCAGCTGTATCGGTTATTGAGGCAAAAGCCAAAGAGATGGCGGCGCCCTTATTCAGGTTTCGTAGTGACTTTAAAGCAAGGCGAGCTGGCAAACAGGGTGTTTTCTCCTTTTATGGCGTAAAAAATACATGGCATAACCTGGAAACAAAGCTTCTGGGTAATCATCAGGTGGATAATGCATCTCTGGTTCTTGCAGCATGTGAAGTGCTGAATGAGAAAGAGGCGCTTAATCTTTCTGAAGCTGTTATTAAAGAAGGGCTAATGACCACAAACTGGCCCGGTCGATTGGAGATGGTTGCGGAATCGCCTCTGACAATTGTCGATGGTGCCCACAACCTTGTCGCGATCCGGAAGCTTACAGAATATTTGAAAACGGCATTCGCTGGCCGGAAAATAACCCTGGTTACAGGTGTTCTGGATGATAAATCATATAACACCATGTTTAAATGTATATTGCCGGTATGTTCCAGAGTGATTCTTACAGAAGCAAAAAGTGAACGAAGTATTCCATCAGAGAAACTGGTTGTTGCTGCAAAAAAACTTATCGATGATACAACTGTGATTAAGGATATTTCTGAGGCTATTCAATTTGCAGAAAAAGTGTCAGGGGATGGGGATGTTATTTGTATTTCCGGCTCCCTGTATGTCGTAGGGGAAGCAAAAGAGTACTTTAATAAACGGGCAAACTAATTTTCCGATTGCATGTCTGGTACTCACTATATTATCGGAATCGGGTCTGACGGATCTTCATCGCTTTTGTTGATATCATCAATGATGCTTTTATAATGTGAGGGTTCCATTTCAAGTGCCTGTGAAATCTCTTCCATGAGGTTTCGCTCATCATCATGGAATTCACCGTCTGCGGAGGCGACGTAGTAAGCTGACTTCAGAACTCTGGCCTTGCCGGTCTTGTTCAGGTAGGGTGTGACTTTTTTCAGGTATTCTTTTACCTGAAGCTTTTCTTTTGATGCCGTTTCAATATCGTCTCTTATCTCTTCGTCCGTTAGTGCATAGCCGGAGACTCTGGCGTATATTCCCTTAATAATTTCAATTTCGGTTTCATCAATGCTGCCATCGGCGAGGAGCATCAGAATCATAATCCTACGCATGGAGGGATGGAACTCAGCACGGGCTGTTTCAGGGCTGCTTTCGAGCACATTCTCTCTGAAAGAGTTTCTGCATTCAACGCATTCGACATATTTGCCTACTGTATCCATAGCTAACAGCGGGATCCATAGAGCACAAAAATAGTTCGTTTTCTCTTTTAATTCATATCCGGTGGTGCATCGACATTCCGGGCAGTAAAAAGTCCCTTCTTTTGATGTCTTTGGGAATATCTTTTTTCCTATAAACATTGTCACTCCTTGGCTGTGGTGCTATTGGTTCTGGTTGGCAGGCAATGGCTATGATCATCATTCTACTCAGGCTTAAATCACACACGGGAGATCAAGTTTTATGAAAGGAATTTTGATTGCTTAAAGGTTTAAGAGCCTGTTTGTTTGAGATATTTAATATTATACAAGAAACTATCCAAGTTCTCAACTACTAATTTTCAGCGGCTCTTTTTTTAAAAATAATATTCATCAGATCCTTAACTTCTTTTTGGGAGAGATGTCTCCATTGACCTGTCCGGAGCCCCCCTAACCGAATATTGGTAATTCGTTTACGTTTTAATTTAATCACCTCATTTCCGGTATGCTCTACCATTTTCCTGATCTGTCTGTTTTTGCCCTCTTTTAAAATAATATTAAAGCTGTCAGGGGAAAGACGTCTGATTATGCAGGGCATCGTTTTAAATTCTTTCAATCGCATACCGCCGGCCATCTGCTTCAAAGCTTTGTCTGAGAGCGGGTTTTCTGTTGTTACATCATATTCTTTCTCATGTTCAAAGGAGGGATGCGAAAGTCTGTGGTGTAGCTTTCCGTCGTTTGTCATGAGAATGAGGCCTTCGGAGTCCTTGTCAAGCCGGCCTACAGGGTATATTCTTTCCGGTATTTTTACGATATCGAGGACTATTTTCCCCTTGCTTTTTTTGCAGGTTGTTTCATAGTTTACCGGCTTATTCAAAGCAATATAGATACTTGTCTCTTGTATGGCTACTTTTTTACCGTTTACTTCGACGAGATCGTTTTCAGGGTCGACTTTGATTCCGGGCGTATTGACTGTTTTACCATTTACCTTTACAAACCCTTTTTCGATATATTCTTCACCTTTCCGCCTGGAGCAGACCCCGGCTGAAGAGAGAAATTTCTGTAATCGCATTAATTCCATAGTGTGCCTCTAAGCTGACTTGTTAATTGTATTAATAGTGGACAATACCACAGACATCTGAAAAATTATAATTATTATTCGGATCGACTTTATGTCAGGTCGTAAAATTGAAGATTAATTGCAGAATAACTGATTTGTATTATTAAGTATTTTGTGTTTTATGCCGATTGGTTCATTTAAGGTGATAAACAGATTGTTAAACGTTTTCAAATAGATTATTATCATGTCTTTATTTTTAATTGAGGGGATATTATGGTTGAAGAGAAGGGCCAGTGCCCGGAATGCAATGGAAGTATGTTTCTCCAAAAAACCTGAAAAAGTGTTTTTCTACGTTGCAGGGTCTGCAACGCGAGGTTTCCTGTGGAAAAATTTGTGGAATTGATGGATGATTTTCTTGAAGCTGAACTTGGCAATGTACGTTGTGACAGAATATGACGGAACAGGCACGATTAAAATCAAAGAGCTCTGAAATTAAAGAAAAAAATTTCAGGCTTGCTGTTGAATATGATGGCACGCACTATCATGGCTGGCAGATACAGCCGGTTGATGTCACTATTCAGGCAGAAATTCAGACCGTTCTTAGACGACTTACGCAGTCGAATGTTCATGTTTCAGGTTCAGGGAGAACAGATGCCGGTGTTCATGCTATGGGGCAGGTAGCACATTTTAAAGCTACGACAGCCATTTCCCCTGAAAAATTTCATGATGCATTAAATAAAATGCTTCCGGATGATATCGTAATCCGGGAGTGTAGCTATGCTGATAATGACTTTCATGCGCGGTTTTCAGCAAAAAGAAAAACATATCGATATAGTATTTTAAATTCAAAAATACCTGTTGCAATCAATCGCCATTATTACTGGCATATTATAAAAACACTCGATACAGCTTCTATGCAGGCAGCGGCTTCTTTTCTTGTGGGGGGAAAGGATTTTAAAGCTTTTGAAGGTGCCGGGAGCCCAAAGAAAAGTACTGTCAGGACAATTTTTGATGCAAGAATTGAAAAGGCGGGTGACGTTATCACTTTTGAAGTGAGCGGTAGTGGCTTTTTGAAATTTATGGTGCGCAATATTACAGGAACCCTTGTTGATGTTGGTCTTGGAAAAATAACACCGGAGGATTTTCGGGAAATTCTGCTGTCAAAGGATCGTTCCAATGCTTCGCCAACAGCGCCGCCACAGGGATTGTGTCTTATGCATGTTGGCTATTGATTTAAGATATGCACAAAAACAGGGGGGTGAATAAATAATCTTCCTATTCGCCACTCTTTAATTTATCAATCTGGCGGTTATAGTTTGATATGACAGCTCTTCTGTCCAGCATTCCGATTAAAAACTGATGGTCATCTTCTTTTACAACCGGCAGGCTGTCTATGTTTCTTGTGGTCAGCTTCTGAAGTACTGTGTTTAGATCTTCAGACGGTGTTGTAACAATAATATCTGTTGTTGCAAGATCCTTCATAACGACCAGAGGCTCGATCTCTTTTGAAAAAATAACGGCACGGATATCTGTGGAAGAGAAGATGCCAATAAGTTTGTCATCGTCATCAACAACAGGGAAATAATGCTGCTTTGTTTCTGAAAAGAATATTTTAAACTTTGAAAATGACATGTCCTGTTTTACAGCCTCAACTTCTTTTACCAGATACATCAGGTTTTCAACTTTGATTTTTTGCAGAATATCGATCATGAATTCACCTGCATGGGCAGGCGAATCGACTTTGCTTTTAACCTGATTGGTAAAGATTGTCCACTTCTGCGCGGCAAGATAGGCCACTGAGCATACAAGAAGACTTGGCAGCAGGAGGTGGTATGAATTTGTCATTTCACTGACAAAAATTATTGTTGAAATAGGTGTGTTGGAGACGGTTGTAAAAAAACCGGCCATACCCACGACCACGAAGGCTCCCGGTGCAGTTACAATCCCGGGGAGAAGTATATGGAAAACTTTACCCACGGCACCACCTATGGCACCACCAATGACGATTGACGGGCCAAAAACACCGCCGCTGCCACCTGAACCTATGGAGAACGATGTGGTAAATATTTTTCCGACAGCCAATGCTATCAGGGCAAAAATACCGATTTCATTGTGAAGTGCCCGTTGTGCGGCTCCGTAACCAAATGCAAGAGGTGATACATGAATCAGTGTTTTACAGAATAAAAACCCGATCATTCCTGTACAAAGGCCACCTATTGCCGGTTTTATATGGTTCGGTACTTTTAGTTTATGGAAGAGATAGGTAATTCCGTAAAAAACCTTTATATAAAAGATGCCGGTTAAGACCAGAATAACGGCAAGAACCAGGTAGGGACCAAGTTCCAACGGGTTTCTGAATATAAAATCGGGAGAATCAAACAATGACCCCCATCCGTATACCAGGCAGAAAATGCAGTAGGCAACAACGGATGAAATTCCAGCAGGAATAATTACTTCGGACTCAAATTCCGGATCACGGTATAGTACCTCTGCGGCAAATAACGCACCTGCAAGAGGGGCCCGGAATATACTGCCGACACCGGCACCAATACCCGCTGCCATCATTATTCTGCGTTCACGGTCTGAGAGTTTTAGTTTTGTAGCAAGGAATGATCCAAATCCAGCACCAATCTGTGCGATTGGACCTTCTCGGCCGCCGGACCCACCTGTCGTTAATGTGATAGTGGATGCAATTGTTTTAATAATCGGTACCCTGCTTCGTATCGCGCCGCCTTTGTTATGATACGCATCTATAGCAGCATCTGTACCATGCCCTTCAGCTTCAGGCGCAAAGGTATAAACAAGCCATCCGCTGATAATGCCACCCAATGCAGGAAGGAGAATGAGCATCCACTGATTAAAGGGGGTGCTGGTCGGTGGAAGCAATTCATGTTCACCTGCCGGTGATGATGGTCTGTAGCCTGCCATGAGATCGAGGAAGTAATGCATTCCAAGCCCGCACAGGTAATGAAACAGAACAGATCCAAGGCCTGCAATGATACCGATCAGGACAAAATAAGACATCCATTTGCCGGCATCAGCAAGATCCGATGATCTTTTTTTTCCGGATTCGGAGGTCAGGCTTCTTTTTAAACGAGAAAAAATCGACATGGATTCACATTACAGTTAGAGAATTAAAATAACAATAGTGATTTGTAAATCAGGTTTTTGCAAAGTCTGATGGCGTCGTAAAAAGTCCCATCTAAATACTTTTTACGAGGGCATCAAACCTGTATATGCCCCGATCGGTGTGAATACCGGTCGGAGCATACTGTATTTTAAGACAGATCTTCAATGCCTTTTAGAACTGTGTCAAACAGGAGTTGAACATCTTTAAGGTCAAGGCAGGAAAATGCGACTCTCAGGTCGCCGCCACCAAGAGCGATAAGGCCAACACCATAGTTGTCCAGAAGGTGCACCCGGAGTGTTTCTGCTTCAACAGTTTTCAGCTTGACGCACATAAAGTACCCGGAGTTGAATGGATAGACATCCCAGGCATCTTTATATTTTTCGTCTTTCAGTACCTCTTTAACCTTGTTGGCACGGGCTTTTAAGGTGTTGAATTTCTGCTCTTTTTCAGCGACATAGTTGTCTGACTGCATCGACTTAAGAACAATGGACTGGCCAAGGTGTGAGCAGTTGGATATATTACCACGGACGCAACCGGCAGTTTTTCTTTCAAGCGCCTCATATATCGCCGCTTCATCACCGTTCAGTTTTGTTCCGTAAGCGATAAAGCCGACTCTTAAACCCCAGACATAATTTTCTTTGGTCGCGCCATCCATTTTAATTGCAAGGAGGTTCTCATGGCGGTCGCAGAGGAGGGTAAAAATAGACTCAGTCATAATGCCTTCTTCAAAGACAAGGCCAAAATATGCGTCGTCTGTAATTGCAATAACGCTGGTGCCGCTGTTTGCAACGTCTTCAAGGATGTCGGCAATACGTTTTCCCTCTTCATGTGTAACGGTATAGCCTGTCGGGTTCTGAGGGAAGTTAAGCAGGACAGCAATCTTATCTCTTTTTGCGGCTTCTGCTCTTACGCATTTTTCAAAAGCATCGAGGTTGAATCCACCTTCATCAGAAAAGAGTGTATATTTTGCTACTTCAGCACCTTTTCTCACGCCCAGGATCATATTGTAGTTTCCCCACATCATATCAGGAAGAATTACTACGTCGCCCGGATCAAGCCATACATCGGATACAACGCTGATTGCGTGCGTTATGCCGCATGTAACAACCGGAAGACTTGTTGTTTTGCCTGCGAGTGAGGGGTTCTTTTCGTATTGCGACTTTTTCCATGTTTCCCTTAATGCAGGGATACCAAAAGAAGGTGCATAGGTAAGGGATTCTTCCGGCGGAATGGAACCGAGGTCAATTGCATCCATCACTGAAGGAAGATACATAATGTTTCCCTCTTCCTTTGCAATGCCGATGGTCGCATTAAGTTTGTTGGCTTTCTGTTTTGCTTCGGCAGACTGGCTTAGAATCCCTTTAGGGAAAAAAAGCTGCTTGCCAACAGAAGAAAGCATTCCAAAGACCTTGCTATTTCCGTTTTCAATAATTTCATTTAACTGTTTTGCCAGTTCATTCATTACGGGACTCTCCTTTTCCGGTAACTGGAGTCAGAAGTAAAATTAAAAAAAAACCCCCGTCCACTTCAGAACGGGGGTAAATCACCGAAAAGTTCACATTAAGCAAGAGTTGCTTATCTGTGTTTGACCTTTAACAGGTAAAAAATCTGATAAAATATCCGCTGACTACATGCCACCACGTTTTGAAGCTTTGATCGGATTGATTTTCTGTTTTTTCTTGGCCTCGATAACAACATGAGTTGCAAGGTTACAGTTTCCGTTCTTCCACTTAAGTTCCGGCTCAGGAACAGAGGCACAATATTTTTCAGATGAAAATTCACTCACACGTGAACAACCATCACATTTTTCTACGATTGGTTTACAAACGCCACCTTCATAAGAGCACCCTTCTTTCAACATAAACGGGCATTCAGTTTCAGGTCTAACAGTAGTACAAAGCATCAGATTAATCTCCTTGTTCAGGCTTTTTCCACCTGAATATATATTTTTACTATCACATATCATTACAAAATTAAAACCTGACATTTATAATAGAAACAGACTTTTTTGTCAAACCTAAAATAGAGATTTCTGCCATAAATTATGATAGATATGACCTTTTTTCTTGATTTTATATGAAATAACGGCAAAAATAATCAGTTCAATGCAGGAGAAATGAGGTGGGGTTTTAAAGTGAAACAGGTTTACCGAAACAGACAGGATTAGGAGTGTATGGTAAAAAAACAGGCTGCAGAAGTATTAAGAATAGAAGCAGAATCGATATTGAACCTTATTGACCGGATTGATGACAATTTTACGGAGATGGTGGATACGATCTGCCAATCGAAGGGGCGGGTTATCTTTTCGGGCATTGGGAAGTCCGGTTTAATCGGCCGGAAAATTTCAGCAACACTTAACAGTACAGGGACGAACTCATTCTTTCTTCATCCGGTGGAAGCGATGCATGGTGATCTCGGTATGGTTACCGGTGACGATATATTTATCGCCTTGTCAAACAGTGGCGAGACAGAAGAATTGAATCATCTGATGCCGAATATTAAGGCACTGGGATGTAAAATAGTTGCATTTACAGGGAAACCATCGTCAACCCTTGGTAAAATCAGTAATATTATTATTGATGTCGGCGTTGAAAAAGAGGCCTGCCCCATGGGGCTTGCCCCGACGTCAAGTACGACGGCACTCCTTGCAATGGGAGATGCGCTTGCCGTTGTGCTGATCAATAAAAAAGCATTTCAGTCGAGTGATTTTAAACGGTTTCATCCCGGAGGTTCTTTGGGTCAACGGCTCTCCTCAAATGTTGAGGATATTATGGTGGCCGGTGACGCTGTACCGGTTGTCTATGAGTCAGCAACGCTTCAGGAAGCCATTGCAAAAATCGATTCTTTTCGTCTGGGAATCGTTTTCATTACGGGAAATAATGATTCCCTGCTGGGTGTTCTAACGGATGGTGATGTGCGGCATCTGATCGCAAACGGGCGCTTTGCTCCGGATGAACCGGCTAAAGACGTGATGATTCGCAATCCTAAAAAACTTTTAACGGGCTCTCCTGTTTTTGATGCTTTAAATACCATGGAAGAATCTCAGATCACCGTATTACCGATCACAACAGCTGATTCAACAGTTGTTGGGGCGCTTCACCTGCATGATATTCTCGGTAAGGGCCAGTTTAAATTTACAGGGCAATAAAGTCCGGGGCATTTATTTATATGGAAGTGCCCGGTGAGATTGACTCCTTCCGGGCTTTTTTATTCTTTCAACAGTGTGGGCTATAAACTGTCTCGTTATCCATAGCAGGTTACTCGGTTGCCTCCTGCCAGAAAATAATATTGCTTTGGGATGGCTCACTTTCAAGTTCTTTTGGTGGTATACCTGAATTAAAAACCAGCTTTTCTTTGTTATCCGGTGTGATCAGAACAACAGGAACGATTCCTGGCGGTTCATATTGCGGTTTTTTATCCGGGTTTTCGTATCCACTGCAGGAATCAATCAGGTAAAGGGCTGCAGAGCCACCTCCTGAACAGAGGGAAGGCTCTGGAATATAAGAGGATACAATGCTGTAACCATTCCTGATAAAGGGGTCCTGAAATACGCGTTCTTTGGTATTGGGCAGGGGATAGTACCAGCCAATGTTTTTTGTGGGGTTCGGCATTTCATTTCTTTTTTTAGTCTGATTTGGGTTCGGATCTGAGTAATCCTTGACAGTCGACCATTGAATCGGTTCCGGATCAATAGCACAGTGAAGCGTTACGGTTTCCGGGTGATTTGAGACAGACGCTGATCGCCAGAAGTTGTTTTCAAATCGACCTGCGAATTCGTTATTGTCTGAGTCATCACCATAATCCCATATACAGTAGATTGCCTGAGTGTGGGGACTTGTTATATCGCTTAGACCAAGATATTTCCCTGTACCAAAGAGTATTAGGTAGCCCGGTTGAGAACAATGACGGGCTATGTCAGGACTGGAGGTGATCGGCTGGTTTTCTGCGGTTGTGAAGAGTGGTTCCGGAGATCCTTGTGTGCCAAATGCGAATGTCCATTCATCGACTGCTCCACCAGTGATATCCAGTTTCCAGAGATTGCCTTTTAAATCCCCGGCATAAGCATAGTCCGCTTTAAGATCGTTGTTTACATCTATGGCTGAAACAGATGATATCCCATTATCCTCAAATGCATTCGTATGCAGTTTTGCAAGTTCTTCTCCGGATATTAGGTCAAGGATATAGAAAATGCCTTCACCATGGGTGCTGTTATAACCATTCCCAAAAATGACAACATATGGATGGTCTTTTGCATTTGACTTTATAACTGCCGGTTTGCTGAAGCTGAAACCCATATCAGCTTCAGTATATTCCCATAATACAATATTCCTGAATTCCTCTTCTGTTGTCCATGCGCTTACATTACTGACATCTAAGCAGTAATAGCCCTTTCCCCCCTTACCAAGGCCGCCAATAATATATCGTGAATAAGTCTCATTGTTATTGTCATACAATCTTGCATATATTGGTGTCTGGTCAACATAAAATCTGTGAGAGTACGGTTCTTTTGTCAGTTCAATCAGATTGTTAAAAACCAGGTTTGGGATATAGGCGAACCTTTCTTTGCCGGTGGTGGCTGAAAAGGCATGGAGCATTCCGTCATTTGCCCCGGAATAAATTAAACCGTTAGCCACAACAGGTGACGCATTCACAATGTCACCCAGCTTGTTAATATCTGTCGAGTCCTCAATTAAGCCGCGGTCTCTGAATTTGTCTTTTTCTTCTCCCCGTATATATTCGACAATGCTGTTCCCTATAATGATTTCAGATTTAGTGAAGATGTCATTATTCTTTTCTATGTCGCCAAGGAGGTTGCTTTGTTGTGTTTTTGATAGGTTCTGCCATCTGAAAGGTATTCCTGCTGTGCCGTTATATGTAATGATATTTCGGTCTTCAGGATTTGTATTTGCCAATTCTTTTGAGGCGCTCCATTTAGGCGTTTCTTTGATCGACAGTCCAAATGTTACAGGATTACTTGTAATCTCATGTGCTTTAAGCTCACCGGTCCAGTGTAAGGAATTGTAAGATCCTTCGAAGAAGTGTGTTGACTCATAAACTTTTTCCGAGCTTACGGCGACAGAGGCTCCGTTGATTTTCCGTGCAGATATGCCGTTAAAGACATTGGTCAATGATTGAATAAGTTCTTCATGATTACTGACAGAGAAAAACCGTCCGGTAGTGTTTGCTGCAGCATGCCAGAGATCATCAATTTTTGCTGGTGTATCTTCGTCTTTATCAATAAATGGCCACGGGGGCTTTTCCCCTGCAGGATTAGCAAGAGTACATGAATTATAATCATCAGGATTTAATGTCCCGTGAACTCCAAGGGATACGGTGCAGGTAACCAGGTGTTGAAATTGATTTTCATCACAGGTATTTGACGGTACTTTGTCCGGCAGATTTATCTGAAGGTCATTGTCATAATAAAATTTTGCAATATCTGAGAGGCAATTGACATTACCATCATTATCCAGGTCGCCATAATGACCGAAGGTGTCATCATTGCTCCAGTACCCATCGGTCATTACAATAACATAGGATTGTTGACAGGCTCCGCCATTATCAAACCCGGCATACGGGGACCCCGTTGTGCCTGCGGGAGTCTGAAAGTATTTCCCCACACGCTCAAAGGCACGTCTTAAAGGGGTTTTAAAATCATCAGAGCCATTATAAAGTTTCGTAAGTAACGCTAAAGTGCTGTCGCCGACTGAACCGTCTTCGTTGGATATTTTTATTGGAGAAACAGGCATTGCTGTCCGTTCGTGAATGCTGTGGAGTCCTACTGAAACCCCCTTGAGGCCAGAGATTGTTTTTGCAACGGCCGCTTTTGTTGTTAGTGAACGTCTTCTGTAAAAAGAGTACCAATTGGCAAAATTCCGGAGATCTGCTCTGTTCTGCTCTGTCTTTATGGCATTGAATACTGGCTTAATTGTTTCGGGAAGATCTCCCAGTGATATTAATTCAAGTTCATGATAATCGATAATTTTATCTTTGCCGTGCAATTTATAAAATGTTCTTTTGATGTTGTTTATATTACTACCGTCAATGTTGACTAAAAAAACGTTTTCCCCTGTATCTGCGACTCCGTTTCGGTTCAGATCATCAACAAGGAAATAGTGTGAATTTTTTATATCGATAACCCGCACGTCAGGAGGGTCTGAGAATCTGCTGGTTATAATAAATTCGGCAAACGGATCATGTGTTATACTGCTGTTCTCATAAACGAAAACCCTGTAAATGCCGGCTGGCAGAGACGGTGAGTAAATAGCTTTCGAACCTTCGCGGTTTGTGTATCTGTTATTGACATGGTTGGACATGGTTGATGCTGTTTTCCAGCCTTCACCTTCTTCATTATATTCATCCACGGTCATGTTCTCTGAATCTTTCGGGTAGATAATTTTTTCTTTATTGCTGACAGTGTTAAGAAATTTTACAGCCGGAGCAAGTGTGATGCTAAAGTTTGAAGTGCTTGTTCGGTGAATTACAAACTGCCAGTTTTCACCGTTCTCAATAAAGATCTCTTTATCAATTTCATGCCATCCGTCCGGCTGTGAGCCCTGGTTTAATGATGTTTCATACCAGTCTGTAGATGAGTTGCACGGCGCATCTTTGGGGTGGACCGTGTAATACGTTTCAGATAATGAAAAAGTCGTTGATGGATCCAGGGGGTATGATCTTGGTTTCTGCAAATCTGCGTTTTCAAGATTTCGACCATCTCTCTTATTATCCGGCCATGGGGTATAGGTTACAGACGGGTTATAGTAGATTTTATTGAAACCTGCCCACTGGGTTTCCCATGCATGTTTTGTTACCTGTTTATCGGTAAAGCGGTTGTCAAAATTATATATATAATAATCCCCTTTATGGCCGCCATCGTTTTCAGTTGTCAGGAGTTCGTAATCCATGCTGCCTGAATCATCAAGAAGAAACATTACAGCTGTTGATGCGGGTTTTAACTCAACGTCAAGGGGGATGTCCGAAAGATCAATGGCTGATGCCTGAAAAATAAAGATCAAAGATGCAAATGCACACAATAGTTGTATTATTCTTTTTAGCTGGATATTGGGGAATTGATTTTTTATGGAAATACAGGTTTTTACGTCCATGTTGCCTCCACAAAGGGTTGTTAGAAATATCTCCTGCTCAGTCGCTTATCGGTACAAGGCCCGTGTAGCCAATCTGAACCATGTACTTACCGTTACATTTTTCATCAACACCGGTTATCAGATAATTTTTCTTTTTTAACATCGGGGTCAGGCCTGTTTTTAAACTTTCAGTTTGTGCAATGCCATACTCAACAGCCATATATTTTGATTTTTCCATCGAGGGTACAGGGTTGCCATTGCTATCAGTAAGTTTGGTGCAGCTTTCCGGTGACCAGTTATCATTCATTCTGATATCGTCATTCAGATAATAATTCCGGGAAAAGGCTCTTGCTCTTGCAAGTTGTGTTTTTCCGTCATCTTTGGTGGTTCGTCCGTCATTATTAATGTCTCCTTTCCTTAAATTTTCCGGAACGGCGACACAGTCCTGATTTCCTTTGTGAAGCCATGTGGGGCGGTGAGGGCTGTTCCAGGACGTATCGATTAATATTCGCTCTGTTATTTCGCCCTTATGACCGGTGTGGCTTTTAAAAAGGGTTTCATTGATGATGTTCTCAAGTGTTTGCGTGCATACAAGGGCGGACGATTCAGCGTTTAACTTTAAGCTGTCTGCACATCTCTCATTGCCGGCAAGTGATATTTCAAGCGCGCCTGCGTTATATCCCATAACGCTGATAACTGCGATAACTGCTATTAAAAACAGGATTATTATAAGGACAGACCCATTTTGCTTATCGTTGCCGGGGTGTGAAATAAACATGAAGTTACCTTATTCCTTGTCGGAACGGTTCGATTCCGTCAGTTAAAGTGATCTTGTTTTAATAAACGTTAGTACGGCTAACCGGGTTTCATTTTTGCCCATATAAACTGAAATCTCTATCAGTTTGGAAACAATCTCTTTTTTTCCGGCCGCCCCCGGTGATTTTAGAATCGGAACATTATCTCTGATAGTTGTTTCAACCCTGAGTTGATTATGCAAAACGATAGATGGTGCTTCCGTTTGGTTTAACCGAGGGTCATCTATTGAAAGCCCCTTTATTAGCTCTGACTGTGTAACAGCAAGACGGCCTGCCCGGCTCATGTGTTTTACCCGCTGGCTGGCACCTGCCGAATGTTGTATCAGTGAAAGGATGGCCATTGAGGCGATTGAAAAAAAAACCATCGCCACAAGAACTTCGATAATGGTAAATCCGTTTTTCATTGAAGTCTTATTTGGTATCATTTTAGTGTTACAGCCTTAAGTTTCTGCAATTTATTGTTTTGCTTACTATCCCCCTCAGAAAACTGTCACCCGGAGCTTTAAAGATTGTTTCTCCCTGAGGATTGTAATAAGTCCTGTTGTTCTTAAATCCTCCGGTTGGGGTTCCTGCTCTTGCAATGATGGTAACCTGCACCTGGTTGATTTCTGTCAGATCTGTAACGGGCTGCGATAGTACGTCTCCGGCCGGGTCAAGATATTCAAAGTTAACAACTTCAATATTCTCCGCTACGACCAGTGGGTGATTCTCAGTCTCTTGCCATAATCTGCTCGGGAACGTATCAGCGATGCCATCGCCGTCATGGTCGCCGTTGCCGTAACAGTCTTTTTTTAGTCCAATGGATATGGTTTCGCCCGGGTCTTTGTCATTGTTATATATGCTGCCACTAAGACCACCGTATCCGTTAAATCCGGAGCCATTTTCATTTAAATCAGCCTGGTAAGTCAACCAGCCCGGTTCTGCTGCGATAATGCCGGGTGCAGCCAACCCCTTTATCTGTAATGGGTTATAACCAATTTTTTTTATTTCCTGCTCCAGTATGAAGATGGACGCTCTGAGGTTTTGCTCAATATTTGCCTGTTTGAGCTGAAGCAGCACATAACGGCTCTGGCTGCTGAAGAAGTGATATGCTGATCCGGTTACGATAGAACCGATGACAAGGGCAATAAGGATTTCGATTAAAGTAAATCCTTTTTCTTTGGTTGTATGTTTTCTGTTGAATATCATGTTGTTCTTAAAGTTTTTTCCATATGTTGCCGGATGTTTTTTTCATGACAACCACACCGGCGGTTGAGTTAATGCCTATTGCGTAACATATTTGTTTATATCTGTTGGATAGATAAACATAGCCCATTCCTCCGCCATTCATACCATTTTTTGTATAAAACAGTCGCGGATACTGGCATGTGATGCCGGAAAAGTTGTCTGCAAAAGGACCACCTGTCTCTCTTGCCTGCGATCTGGCAGGGCCTGAGCCATAATGGACACCACCCTTAAAATTGCTCAACATTACTTTTTTAAGCATGGTATCATCCGGGGTTCCGGCTAAACCATCCGGGCCATTTGCTACAATTTTATAGGATCTGTCTGAAATATCGAAAAAAAGACCAGTAGTCTCCTGCCGTTTTATTGCATAGGAACGTGTAAGTTTCAAATCGCCAGCGAATCCGTTTGCAGCTGTTTTTAGATTTATGGCTGGAATTGCTGTTAATACTGCCGGTATTGCTGCGCCGGCAAGGGTTGCGGTAAGTGCAACGACAACGAGAAGTTCCAGTAGTGTGAATCCTGATTTGCTCATTATTTTATTCATAGTTTATTTCTAAAGTTCACTTAAGAAGAAATATTGATATCAGATGAATAAAGTGTTGTAAATAGTAAAAGTGAGATAAAAGGGAACATTGTAGCAGGTGGTAAAGAGGCGCTTATTTGAAAGAAGGTTGTCGTTAAAGTGGTTTGGTGCCAGAAGATGATCGAATGCAGGACAGGCCGTTAAAATTCGGATATGCGCTTTAATCGGAATACCGACAACGATATTGATAATCGCTGCCGGTATATTTCCGTTATTGTAGCTTTTTTTCTTGTTTAGCCTCAGCATTCGGTTTGGATATCAGGCGGATCGTGCTTCCGACATATGCGCCATTGGGGAATTTGAAAGCAACGATTTCAACTGTTTGCCCCTTTTTAAAAAAGCTAACCGGCTGTTGTCTTTTTTTTGTGTCAAGGAGAAGGGTCGTTAGCTTTGTGTTTTTCAGTTCAATATCTGTTACAATATCGATAACCATTCCGCTTACTGAAATGGTGCCGCTGGTCTCACTGACATCTGCTATTTCACCCTGAAACTGATATGGATTAAAGTCGTAAATGGTATGCTTTTTTAAATTATTGTTGTTTTTTACTCTGCCGGAACTGGCTGAAACAGTTGTTGACAGAATTAAAACAAGTATTGTCAGACTTATAAATATTAGATTTTTTTTCATCTTATTTCTCCTGTTGTTTTCCCTGAATAGTATCATAAACATCCGTCATCATTAATTCTGTCGCCAGAAATAGTAATCGTAGTTCGACTTGAAATCAAATGTTTCAACGATACCATGGCCAATAAGGGCCCCCCCGTTATCAATAACGTCAGTCATTGGAGGTATCGCATCAGGCGACCACCGTTCATGATCTTCATGCTTTCCATCCTTATCATAATCATAGAAGGCTATACCGGTTTCTAAAGAGATTGCATACAGACGTCCCTCTCCCTGTGCGCCGGATTCCTGGCAGATATCTTCTCCATTTGAACTGTCCGTCGGGAAATAGGTTGTAAATCGCAACGCACCATCGTTGATGGTAATATTAGAGGTGAGTTTTTCTCCTGCAGCCGAGGTAGATGACTCATTTGGGGCAGTTTGCTCAAAATCCATGTACCAGCCGTCTTTAGTTTCTAATGCTGCTATGATTTTTGTTCTTCTGAGTTCATCGTTAGCATCGTCACCACCAAAGTCAGCGGTATCTGTTATATCGAGTAGATTCGCCTCTGTAACAGTCGTTTTCCAGTCATTTTTAATGACATACAACCTGTTTTGGTGGCCTGATGCCGGAATAGAAAACGGATGGGTAATATCGCCTGTAGCAAAGACTACCCATTCATAGTCAAGGTTTTTATTTTTTGTAACGGCTGGAGCATAAAATATTTTTTTAGACGAGCCTTCTGTCGGTTTGAAAAGAAGCTTTCTTGTAATAAAATCCCCGGTAGGAACGATATTTGTAACCTTGGATGCTTCAACCTTGATATCATCCGCAAAACCGAAGAGGTAGCCACCAAGATCACCGGCATAAATTCTTGTAGTAATTTCAGTGTTTGATGCTCTGGTAGAGTAGCTTCCTGTCGTAAAAGAAACAAAACAATTTTTCATGTTTAGTTCCGGACAGTTTTTATGGTTGAAGTTGAGCTTTGATGACAGCTTACCGTCAGCAATAGTGACGCCAAAGATGGCCTTACCTTTTCCATCCTCTATGGCCGGATCTGGAAGGTCCTGGTTCGTATCATAACCACCGGCTAACAGAAAAAGATCTTCAGTGCCGTTAATTACGCTATTTCCATTTGCATCTTCCACCACACCGGTTGATATTGTTGCAATAACCGGTTTTGACCATGATTGCCCCAGAGGATTAACCTCATTATCCTTCAGGGTTAAAATATTTTCTTTGACCTGGTATTTGTATTTTACATGTGTCGATTTATCGGTGCCTGTCTCATTGGTGGTTACTTCCAGTTGGCTTATATCAAGGGCGTAATAGCTGGAGCCTCCTCTTCTTTCACCGAAGATAAGGGTTTCCGGTTGTTTGAGTTGATTGTTTGTATCAGGGATTATGTCGCCGTATGAGACAGTAATTTGACCGTCAACAAAATAGTCCTGAATGTTGTTGCTGAGCTTTGCGGAGAGGTTGTCACGCTGGCCGGGAGGGATAAAGGCCCAAAGCTCTTTTCCGTCAAAATCATTAATGCAGTGGAGCATGCCGTCATTGGCTCCGACAAAGATGACAGATTGTCCCAGTGAATAATGAACAACAGCCGGTGCACAATGAATAACAGCACCCATTTTCCAGTTTTCAAAAGGCGATAATGTCTTAGTGATTATTTCGTTTGATAATGGGACATCGTTACCAGTTTTAAAGATGTTTTCATCTTCCCATAAATTTTTGTTATCATCTTTGAGGTAAAAGACGTTGCGCGATAACTGGTTAAGAAGCATTGTTCCGGCTCCGCCTTTCTCTACATCATTGCCGTCTTCTTCAGTCGTCCAGAAAGACATGGCATCGTCTTCAATGCCAGTGATATTGCCGAGGCTATTATATGTATAAACAAGTCTTCCTCTTACATCATAGGGATGATTCAGGAGCGTTCCGTCACCTGTGCCTAATTTATATTTTTTTAGATTGCCCAGCCATTCACCTGTGTTTTGGGGTTTAAAATAGGAGAAATAGATCCATTCACCATTGCCGGTTCTTTCTACTCTGTTTATGGGTACTGCAGGGGCAGCAAAAACGGCATTTTTTTCAGTAATTGAGTTCATAATCTGATCGAGAGCGTCGCTGAGGCCAAGTGCAGAGTTTGCATAATAAAAATCGCCGCCGCCGCCATCTGCTGTGTCACGAAGAAAGGTGTTGGCTGCCGGGTCATCAATTGTAAAACTGATGACATAGGTGGCAATTGTTTGCATTGCATAATCCCTTGAAGTCCCCTCAAAAATATCGTAGGTGTTCAGGTATTTGGCAACATCATCAAGGAAATGTCCACTTGCATTAACTTTTAATTTATCATGTTTGTTAATTGTACCATTCTTGTTGGTGTCCTTTTCTGTTGTCGATACATATCCGGTAACAGGGTCAGCGTAGTACCCACCGCTGGTACTCGGGCTAAATTCATTGGTGTCCTCAGGTATGCCTGTGTTTAATTTGTATTTGCCGATATATCTGTTTGTTGAATCGTCCACATTAATATATGGCGAGGTCCATAATTTGGGATCGATATCAGCAGACGGTGCCCCATCGGTTACCAGAATAACATAGTTTTTCTGGCATAATTCATCTATTGGTGAAACGTATTTCCCACCGCTGTAGATCTTTGGATCGCTGTATGCGTTATGATTGAACCAGCTTTTTTGACCACTGAAATAGAGACCTGTTTCCGCAAGTGTTTCCGCAAGCGGCGTTCCGCCATCAAAATCATAACGATCAAGCCCGTCTACATATGCAGCAATCGTATCAGGATCTGTCCCGCATGCATACTGTACATCCCCACCATTAGCAGCACGATAGCCATTGCTATTTCTGCTCATATCAAATGTCGTCAGTCCAAATTTTGCATTATCCTTGCTGTTAAGCAGATCAATAATTGCGTCTTTTGCAACTTCAAAGCGGAACTCCACTTGATTTGCATATCCCCCATCTTCATAATTGAAGAAACTGCCCATACGTAACCGTCGTTCGGAACCGTTGCATGACAAGTCTTCCGTATTAAAGTAGTCGGTAGTGTTACCATTGCTTTCAAGTTCGGATTTAACGGTGGAGCAGTTTAGATCAGCCAGGGTTACATTTTGGTCAGAACTGTTTTTCAAAAGTATCCAGTCAGTTATATATACTGTTCTGGTTTTTGTCACCCAGTCGGTTTCTACACATTCATCCCAACAATCGCCGCAGCCGTTGCATTCCTGTTCATATTTTACACATTCCTCAACCTGATATTCTTCATCAACACCTATGGTTCCGTAATAGTAGACAGCATTATTGGTCGCATCCCCGGGATAATCAGTGGCCGAGTTATAGGGGCTGGTTTCCACATCTTTATATTCCATACTCCCTGAAGTGTCTAAGATAATCATGATGTTTGGCTTAAGATCTGCACTTGACACACCGTATATGTCTGTATCTTCTGCCAAGGCTGGTAACACCGTAAAAAGGGCTGCCAAAAGAGCAGTGATTAGAATCAGTTTTTGTCGCATATTGCCTCCTTGAATAATAAGTCAGATATCTGCATTAGTAAGTCATATAGTGGGAGACCTTCTCTGTCGGTTCCGCTATGATTGTTCCGGATTGTATAATAATATCTGTCAGGCCTGTTCCTGCAGAATTATAGGCCGTCGAGGTGATTGCATATCTCCGGCCTTTGTATTTACTAGCCTCATAGCCATCCGGTGCCGGGCCGATATGAGGCATCAGAGGGACATCGTTTGCTTTTTCGCTTAAATAGTATATTTGATTAGCATCGTCTCTTCCAATGGTCTTATTTTCGGTTTGGAGAATACTGCGAATCTCTACCCTTGCCAGCAAAATTGGGATTGTGATCAACGGGTCAGCAGGGTCAGTATTGTAAGCAACATAGTTAAACATAACAAATCCTGTATCCGGTGGCATATCCCTTAATGCTTTTAAGCCAAATGTGCTGTCACCACCGACACCCACTCTACCGTCAAGGAGAATGCCTCCGTCACCGCCGCTGTACAGGGGGATTATTTTGCCATCTTCATCAACGCCGCCATAATTTTTGTAGATCGGCTCAAAGTTCGCTATAGCATACTGCATGCCCATTTCAGCATTATGGAAATTTTTTTTAGCTGACTTTCCGGAAGCAGCGCTTTGAAGTTCATGTTCTGTTAAATTCAATGCGAACATTGAACCCAGCGTCAGTACCATCATGATAACGATGCAGAACAAGAGGACTGACCCTCTTTCATTATTGGCATGTTTTTGCATTACGCCTCCTGTCTATTTATAAATTAAGATTAATTTAATTTTAAAAACTGTCCCTCTATTTTCTGAGCTTTCACACCTTTTGTCCAATTGGTAGTTAAAAAAATCTCCTTAAAACCACCACCCGCTGAGCCCGGGGTTTGTATGAAATTAACTTTATAGCTATTTATAAATGTCAGCGTGGCTGACTCGAATGGCTTCTGATGATCGCCCGGGGCAAGATCCGCATGGGAATAGTCGAGGCCTAACAAGCGTTCAATCTCAGAAGAATGAGCAAAGGAGGCCTCTGTTATACCAAGTGCCGATGAGGTTCCCTGCATTGCAGTCATTTGCATATGAATAATAGCAGTGCCGCCAATGGCGAAGATTGCTATGGCGATTAATACTTCAATAATTGAAAACCCTTTTTCGCCATTTCTACAGGTCTGTTGGAAATTTTCTGATATTTGCATAGTGTCCTCTACTAATATGGTTTTGAAAATCATGTGTGAATAACTCTACAAACCTACGTTCCTGCATTTAACATTTGTTGTAAACGCTCTATCTGCGACAGATTTACGGCCTGGCATATTCTTTGATGTTTTTGCAACGATAGTTATATGAACATTGGTCGAATTATCCTTAATTGGAGTGTAGGCAAAATCAAGGGAATCAATTCCGCTGGCAATAACCTGTTCTACAATATTTCCGGATGCCAGTTCGGCTTCGCGGATCAGATCTTCACCGGAAAGATAAAATTTTACTTTTGCAATTTCATCTGGGTTATCGACAGTGTTGTCGCCATCATTATCATAACCGTCTTCGTCTGCAACATACGTAAAGGCTACTGCATGATCGTCTGTCGTTGTCAGGCCTGTGTCCAAAGTGGGCACGGATGCTGCCCAGGATTCGTGCCTGTTTGGGGAATACCCGGCCATACGAAGTTCGTTCTCAAGAAAATAGACTGACGTCCGGGCATTCTGGTACATCTCAGTAAGCAGTGTGTTTTTTTTTCCGTTATTGAGGGTTGCGGAGTAGAAATGGACTATCGCGACACATACAATGCTTGTAATGGCGATATAAATCAGCAACTCTATCAATGTGAATCCTTTTTGATTATTTCTCATTTTTGGTTCATTCCTGATTCAAATATTAATAAAAATTGGCGCCATCACCACTTTTTTCAATCTTCAAGCCGCCACCGGTACTTATGGTAATTCTTTGATAAACAGTTGTTGCTGGATCGATTTGAATACTTGCGTACACATCACCGTTGAAAAATATCGGCGCTCCCCCGGCGTTCAGGGTGGGAAAGCCGAGACTGTTGAACACAATCGATTTGCGTCCGTTTAGATTATTTAATTCGGAACCGAGCTCAGCTTTCCAAAGAGTTGCATCTCCTGGCATTGATACGCTTTTGAGGGGCGTTTCGTCAGTATCAAATTGGTAATTGTTGGGATTGGTTGTACCGGTATCCCGAAATACTGTGCAGGTTCCTGTCGTACCAATTCCGGGAATAAACTCAACAGTGACCGCCTGTCTGTTTTTTAATGCAAAGGATTTTGCAAATAAAAGGGTGCTGTGTATTGTCTGAGCCGCGGAAGAGAGACGCTGGGTCTTTATCATTTTGGATAAATTCGGAGAGACGGTTGCAGCAAGAATACCGATTATCGCAATTGCAATCAGAAGTTCGATTAAAGTGTATCCTTTGTTGTTGGATTGCATAAGTTTGGTCCTTTATTCATTAGTGGGCACATCAGCTGTTTTTTTAACAAATCAGGTACTATGAGCTGAGCGCCAGTGATAATAATGTTAAACATTGTTAGTTTGCAAAATGCATGCCAGTCATAGCTGGTAATCGCTGGATTGTTTTTGTGGAAGTCTAAAAAAGGTGTAGATTGGGTTTGTTATAAATGTTGTTGCATCGACGCTATATTAAGAATCTTAATGAAAAGGGTGATAGTGTAAAATAAATTAATAGTAAATATAAAAAAAGTTAATGGAGATTCTTTATAAATCAATTTTATAGGTTTTAATTTTACTCAAAAGCGACGGGTGACTGATTTCAAGTAGTTTTGCTGCGTGGGTACGGTTACCGGAGGTCTCTACCAATGCTTTCGTGATCATCCTTTTTTCAAGCTCTTCTTTGGCTGTTTTCAGGGAAAATCCTGTTGCAGCGATTACCTGAGCCTGCTGTATGCCTGTCTTATTTTCCGGACGTGTATAATCCGTAATTGCAGACGGGAGGTCTTCTTTCATCAGGATGTCTCCATCAGCAAGGACCATTGCCCTTTCAATTACATTTTCGAGTTCCCGGATATTGCCCGGCCAGCCGTACTGATAAAAAACATCCATTGCTTCACTTGAGATGGATTTTATATTCCGGCCGAGCCTGCTATTAAACATTTTAATAAAACGTTCACATAAAACAGGAATATCTTCAATTCTCTCTTTAAGTGAGGGGAGGCGTATTGAGAGAACATTTAGCCGGTAATAGAGATCTTCTCTGAAACCACCGTTTTCCATCGCTTTCTCGAGGTTCCTGGCTGTTGCCGCAATTATTCTGACATCGACTTTTCTCGTCTTTACATCACCAACCGGCCTTATTTCATTCTCCTGAAGAACCCTTAAGAGTTTGACCTGCATTGAAACAGGCAGTTCACCTAGTTCATCAAGAAAGATGGTGCCGCCGTCAGCTTCTTCAAAAAGACCTTTTTTGTCTGCTTTTGCATCGGTAAACGCCCCTTTTTTATATCCGAAAAATTCACTTTCCATAAGGGTCTCAGGAATCCCACCACAATTGACAGGGATCAGCGGTTTGTTAGCCCTGTCGCTTAAATAGTGAATCCCTTTGGCTATAAGCTCTTTACCTGTGCCGCTTTCTCCGGTAATCAGTACGGTTGTTGCGTATTTTGCAGCTTTGGTTGCAATCTTGAAGACGTCCTGCATTGCGGAACTGGAGCCGTCCATGTCCGAGAAACTAAAAGATTTTTCTTCAGAAGGGATTTGACCTCTCTCCTTTTTATAATCAGCCTGACCTAATGCTTTTTCAATAACGATGTTGATTTCATCAGCTTTAAATGGTTTTGATATGTAATCACATGCCCCAAGCTTCATAGCTTTGACAGCAGTATCAATCGTGCCGTATGCCGACATCATTATGACTTTTGAAGTTGAGAGTTTTTCTTTGCCCGCTTTTAGAAGCTCCATGCCGCCCATTCTGGGCATTTTAATATCACATAGAATAATGTCGTAGGGTTTTTCCTCTTCCAGCGCCTTTTCAATCTGTTTAAGGCCTTTGTATCCATTTGATACGGTATCGGCAGTAAAGCCGATTCTTTCAAGCATGACTGACAGCATATGGCGCATGTTTTCTTCATCGTCAATGATCAAAAGCCGTTTGGTTTCGTTCTTTGATGCCATTTAAATGTCTCTTTATGTAATAACCGGTTTATTTGTTGCTTCAGGCTCTTGCAAGTTTTCAGCCAATGGCAATTCTATTTTTAAAATTGTACCGACATTCAGTTCACTTTGAATAGCGAGTGTCCCTTTGAAACCTTCGATTATCATAAAACAGACAGACAGCCCGAGCCCGGTCCCTTTTCCCGGCTCCTTTGTCGTGAAAAACGGATCAAAGACATTGCTGATATCGCTCTCAGATATTCCGGAGCCATTGTCTTTATAGTGAATTACAGCCATATTGTTATCCGTCTGTCCGATATCAATTTTGATGTACCCGTCTCTTTTTCCTTTGATCGCATTTATTGCGTCAGCAGAATTTATTGAAAGGTTTAACAGTACTTGTTTGAGTTGTTCAGAATCGGCCTGAACATTAATATTTTTAACAGTTTCAATGACGCTAATCTCAATACCATTCATAAAGGGTTGAACGCGCAGCATCTCCGAAACATCAGTGATCACATCATTAATTTTGACGGTTGTAGTTGATTCCTTTGATTTTCTTGAATAATCCAGGAGTTGTCTGATTATTCTGTCAATGCGTTGAATTTCACTTTCAGCACGGTTTATAAAATCATTTTTCTGATCTGCGCCAAGTGCCTCATCTTTAATTAATTCAAGATAGCCGCTGACTATTCCGAGTGGATTACCAATTTCATGAGCAATACCTGATGACAGTCTGCCAACGGATGCTAATTTTTCTGCCCTGACAATATCATTCTGTGCTTTTTTTAAATCACGGTTTGCATCTTCAAGTGAATCAACAGATTTCTGTAGTTTTCTTTTGTCATCAGAGATGCGGCCGAGCATATTATTTAATGCAGACGATAATTGTTTGAATTCATTATCTGTTTTTTCTTCAAATATCACAGGAGCATTTTCAGCATGATATTCACTGGCTCGTTTTAAAAGTCTGTGAAGGGGTTTTACAGCCGATTTCGAAATCTGGTATACCCCAGCAAATGTTAATATGCCTGCGTTTATCAGAATATAAATAAAGATAACATTTAAAATTTTCCTTATTTTCTGAAATACCGGTCGAAGAGGGATTACAATACATATACCGGCAATCTTTGCTTTATGATCATATACAGGTGCTGAAATCTGAAGGTTTTTATTGTGCCTCCAGAAAACCCCCCAGCTGTTTCCTGTCATTTTGATAAACGCATTCTCTTTTAAGAATGCTTCAGTGGCATTTGATTTTAAATCAGGGTTGTAAGACTGACGTGATTTTAAAACATAATTACTGCTGGATTGCGGAATATGGATTGCATATTCAGAAACCCCGGCATCGTAAAGAACTGTCCTGATGCTTCGGTAAATCAGAGGATCTTTTTTGTCAGATCTTAAACAGAGCTCTTCGATGGCTGATATTGCTAAAAGACCTTTTTCTGTTTCACATTGGATTAATGTCTGTTGGACCAGACTAATGATCATGAAGGCAGTAAGGAGCATACCGGATAAAACAATTACAGCGGTGTTGATGGCAATATTTGTCTTTAATCCATATGATGACATGCTTATCAGTCCGGGTTGTTTCAGTTAATTATGACTATAATATTTTGAAAATGTTGGAATGCCGGAAAAAGAAGCCTTATCATTCCGGCATTATCCCGAATTATATGTCTGTAGCTCTTATATAGTCAACCCCGTTTTGGAATAAACGAATGCCATCGGTAACAGAATTCTCAATATTACCGCCATCCCTTTTTGCTTTTTCAAGATCCCTTGTCCAGGACGGGTGGTTTGTAAAATGCTTAAATGCTTCAGGGTGTGGCATCAGGCCAAAGATACGGCCGGTTTCATCACAGATGCCCGCAATATCAAGCACAGAACCGTTAGGGTTTTCAGGGAATACCTTGTCAGCTGGTGCGCCGTCAGGCATCGCGTATTGGATAACGATTTGATTATTATTGATCAGCTTATCCAGAATTTCTTTTTCAGCATAGAATTTCCCCTCACCATGGCGAATTGGGTATTCAATGTCCCTCATGCCTTTCGTGAAGACGCAGGGGCTGCTTTGATTAACTGCAAGATTGACCCAGTCATCTCTGAAATTACCACAGTCATTGTAAGCCAACGCAACTTTTCGTGATGTGTAATCATTATCAAAGCCGGGGAGAAGGCCCATATTGACGAGGGTCTGAAATCCATTACAGATACCCAGGACGAGTTTTCCTTTGCTTATAAACGTTCTGATTTTGTCACCGATATTGGTTTTAAGGCGAACAGCCTGAACAACACCTGCGCCATGATCATCACCCCAGCTGAATCCGCCGCCGAAAACAAGGATATGAAAATCATCCAGCTCGACAGAGCCGTCTATGAGTGCATTAATATGAACCCTGGATGCTGTTGCACCGGCAAGCTCAAATGCATATGCTGTTTCATTATCACAGTTCAGTCCGTATCCGGTTAGAACAAGTACTTTTACTTCTTTCATATCAAATCTCCAAAAGTATTTTTCCAGGCCTGCTTGAGTTCATCAACGCCTTTAGAAATAATCGTGTTACCACATGTGCCGGTAATTTTTAGTGGACTGTTCTCTTTCGTTACAGATCCGATTTTAGCACATGGCAGGCCAGCGAACAGTTTTTCAAATAATTCTTTTTTTGCAGGGTCTATTGTTATGATAAACCGACCGGCTGATTCTGAAAAAAGAATCCGGTCACTGCGTGTCATAAGTGGATCATTTGATACCGGAACGTCTGACAGGCTTATATCCATACCGAGACACCCACCCATGGAAACCATAGCAAGGTGGGTTGCAAGCCCGCCTCTGTATATGCCGTGGGAAGAGGCAACCAGACCTTTTTCAATCGCTACTGCAAGCGCTTTGTATAGTATGAAGTTATGAGAGGAATTAACTTCCGGTACATTTAAACCGGTAACACCAATATGCTCATAATATTCAGAAGCACCCAATTCATTTAAAGTTTCTCCAAGGATATAGACAAGGTCACCTTCAACTTTGGCATCCATACTAATACATTTGGTAATATCTTCAACAAGACCCGATGCCGAAAACTGCATGGTTTCGAGCGCTGATACTTTAACAGTCTGGCCATATTTACCCGGCAGATGCCCGTCAACATACATACTGTCTTTACCGGAAAGTAGCGGGATCTCATAAGCCATACACATATCTTTAAGAGCTCTGCAGGATCTTACCAGCTGAGCGGCCTTAAATTTACCGTCTGGGTTGTTTTCAGGATCGAACTGAATATCAGGCCAGCAAAAATTATCAACACCGCCGATGTGATCCGGGGTAACACCCACCGATATCAGGCGTCTTACTGCTTCATCAATTGTACATGCTGTCATATGGTATGCGTCAATGGCTGAATATGCAGGAAGAAGTGACTGAGAAAAGCCAAGACCTTTAATGGAATCAAGAACCGGTTTGATAACGGATGCATCACTGTTAACATCACGTTCTTTTCCAACAAGGGGTTTTATAACACTGCTGCCCTGAACTTCATGGTCATACTGTCTTATTACCCACTCTTTTGATGCAATATTTGGTCGTGAAAGCATATCGAGGACCAGCGTGTTATAATCAGTCGGCTCTCTTAGAACCGGCTCAAACAGGCCTCTATGATCTGCAGGAATCCACTCAGCATCAAATTCCCACTGTGGAAAACCGGATGCCAGAAGATCGAGGTCAACATAGGCACATGTTTCACCATTGTATTTTATATGAAGCTTGCCTGTATCAGTATACTCACCGATTACTGTACTTTCAACGGCATGTTTATCTGAAAGAGCCATAAACGTTTCAAGATTCTCTGGTTTAATGACAACAGTCATTCGTTCCTGAGATTCAGATATCCAGATTTCCCACTGGTCCAGACCTTCATATTTTAATGGTACTTTTTCAAGGTCTACAACGCAGCCGTTGCTTATCTCAGCGGATTCACCGATGGAAGATGAGATACCGCCACCACCGTTGTCGGTGATAAATTCAATGATGCCGGTGTCTCTGGCTTCAAGAATAAAATCGTGCATTTTTTTCTGAGTATAGGGATCACCTATTTGAACGTGCCCTGCAGGTGTATTTTCACTGAAGACTTCGGAGGAAGCTGTAACGCCGTGTATACCGTCTTTTCCGACCCGACCGCCGCACATGATGATCAGTTCACCCGGTGATGTCTTTTTCTCATGGGATGGTCTGCCATGTACTTCTGATGGCATGATACCTAGTGCAGTTACAAAAACGAGGCTTTTCCCTAAATAACAATTGTCAAAATAGAGCTGGCCAAACGTTGTTGGTATACCGCTTTTGTTTCCGCCGTCCTTTACGCCTTCAATAACGCCGTCAAGAAGTCTGCGGGGATGAAGATTTGGCTTAAGCTCCCCATCATAATCACGGTCACCGACACAGAAGCCATAGCTTCCCATGACCAGTTTTGCGCCAAGACCCGTTCCCAAAGGATCACGGTAAACACCAACAATCCCTGTAATGGCACCGCCATAGGCTTCCATATTTGATGGGGAATTATGTGTTTCCCCAGTAATAACGTAATTGTATTTATCATCAAACTGACCGACGCCGGCGTTATCCCATAAAACAGATACAACCCATGATTTTTTATCTTTCAGCTCAAGTGTCGGGTTTTTAATATATTTACTGAAGATATTATCTTCAATGGTCTCTTCACCGGTTATTTTATCTGTATACCGGAATAGTCCTTGAAACGAATTGTGATTACAATGATCACTTCGGGCCTGGGAGATATATTCAAGCTCAAGATCTGTCGGTTCAGACAAACCGACTTCTTTTCTATCAGCGAGAACAGCCTCCTGGATAAAATAATTTCTGATAGTCGGGATATCGTTTACATTTAAAGCCAGGCTTCGTTCATCGCTGATCTGCTTTAAAATTTCGTCGCTTTCTACCGGGATAGTGTTTACAACGGGCTGATGATCTAAAACTACTTTGGGAATGATGATACCGATACCATTATCGGCGTTCCACTCATCCGCACTGTAGATTTTCCATTGCTGAATTATATTATTGGCAAGGAGTTCACCTGCAATTTTGTCCAGATCGTTATAGCTAAGATTGTCTGCCTTTATGCAATATCTTTTTGAGGTATAAACAGCATCTGTCTCCCCAAGTTTTTTTCTCAGAATATCCTCAATTGCCTCTATTGCTGTACTGCCGGCATTGTCCTTGACGCCTGGTCTGAAACCAACCCAGATACACCAGTCAAAATCGATGTCTAAAGGGGTATAGGATGAGGTTTGTGTCACAGGGTTTGTAAAAACTTCCTGCTGCACAGTTCCAAACTGTTCTTCCCTAAGATCTGCATCGAGTGTTACAATGTGAACAGTACGAACAGCATCTATGTTAAATCCGAAATAATTTTTGGCATTTTTCCGTAGACCTTCGCCTTCGGCATCATTCAGATCTGGTATTAAGGTTATTTCGAGTCTTTTCTGCATTTTTAATATAATCTCATCAATTAATTGGGGTTTTAAATACAAAACGCAATATATCGTTGTAAAAAACATATGCGGTTAACATTAAAAGTAGTGACATTCCAACCATGCTGGCAATTTCTCTTGTCTTTATGCTTACCGGACGCCGCTTAATTATCTCTATGAAATAAAAGAAAAGGTGCCCGCCGTCCAAAACCGGAATTGGCAGTAAATTTAAAATGGCA
>JQIA01000173.1_pt1 | contig 29842 bp, 18 predicted proteins | sample 811431 | NCBI WGS metagenome assembly JQIA01 (sample SAMN02998118, study PRJNA258478) | marine sediment metagenome | biome: marine; feature: seafloor; material: sediment; isolation source: oil-polluted sediment collected from 3 locations (0.5 km, 0.7 km and 0.9 km)... | place: USA: Gulf of Mexico ...
GAACGCATCCGGATTTAAGCGGCCCCTGATAAATGGCTTTTGTGTAAATTACCATCAGATAGCTGTTTGCCATGATGCCGCCAATACCAACAACAAAAAACAGGCGCAGCCGCTCAATGAATCGATATGTTTCTTTAGTCCCCATACTTGACATAAAACACCTTTAAAACCTTTGTTTCTTTTGACTTAAGGAATCACCCGATTCCGATACAATCAAGTCAAAGCGTCGCGCCTTCCATCCGGATATAATTCATATCCCCGACGACAATGCCATAAACCAACAGTCCGATAAAAATGGTCAAAACAAATATGCCCGCAATCTTTCTTTTTCCGGATTCCATATACTGCATGACACTTACCCTCTTATAGTGAATTTATAAAACAGGCCCATTCCTCATCCTGCCCCATCACCTGAACAGTGCATAAGGATTCAGATTCGAGTCCGCTCTTATCTTTGACGGTCAGTTTAAAACCGATAGACTCATGGGCACCATCAACTTCAGGTGTTATAAATTCAGTTTCCATACACTCAAGGCAAGAGAGATCAACAACCCGCCCTTTGGTTTGAACCCATGAGTATGAGGCCATATCACCGCTACCATCAGGATCGTAGGACGAGAGCCCTGTCAATGTCAGGGTCTCATTTGAATTTGCAACAACATTGCTGAACGGCTCTTTAAATTCAACGGCAAAACCAGCGATAGAAACAGGTGCAGAATTCACACTGGCAAGCGTAACGATGCAAGCCGACTCTGAAGAAAGGCCCTCTTTATCTGTAACAGTTAAAATAAATTCCAGCTCTTCAAAATCAGTCAGAATACCCGGTGCAATAAATTCAGCTTCTACGCAGTCGGTACAGGATAGTGTAACATCTGCCCCACGTACCTGACGCCAGGAATAGGTGGCAATATCATCGTTGCCATCCGGGTCAGTAGAAAGTTCGCCGGTCAGCGTCACCGTTACGTCTTCCTTTATATTTATCATTGGATTATATCCGGCATGAGCTTCCGGCGACAGATTCCCGCCATTTGTAATAGTGACCAAACAGCTGTCTGAAGCCTGAATGCCATTGCAGGTAATCGTTAAGTCAAATTCAAGTGTCATACCGCCAGCACCAATGCCAGGCGCTGTAAATGTTGGCGATGCATTATTACTATCTAAAAGCGTTACCATAACAGCACCGCTTTTCTGCGACCATTGATAAGATGTCACCGAATTTCCGGCATCAAAACACCTTGAATTCGATCCGTTGAGCCTTACCGTTGAACGTTCAACGACTGTCTGGTCATTCCCTGCATCCGGTATCGGACTCTTGGAAAGCACATTAATAATGCACTCATCCGTATCCGTTTGTCCGGAAGTATCCGTAACGGTAAGCAAAAACTTCAGGGATTCGCCATCCACACCAACATTAGGGGACACAAAGTCCGGATTAACGGCGGCAGCGTTGGACAATGTTACTGATGTTCCACTTATCTGAGTCCATAAGTATTGAGCAATACTGTCACCGGGGTCATTATCTCTGGAACCGGAACCATCAAGCCGTACTGATACATTTTCACCGGCATCCTGGTCAATACCGGCATCGGCAACAGGTGGATTCATTGTATTTTGAACAGTCACAATGCAAGTATCCGTATCTGTAACCCCATGCGTATCAGTAACTGTCAGTTCAAATTGAAGCGTTGCTCCATTAATATCTGTAAATGGGGTTGTAAAATCGGGTGTTCCTGATTTGAGATCTGAAAGTGTGACCGTTGTCCCGCTGGTTTGTCGCCATGAATATTCGTCAATGCGGTCACAATCGTCATTATCTTTTGAGTATGTGCCGTCAAGCGCTACAAGTATTTTTTCCCCAACGTTCTGATCCTGACCGGCATCTGCAACAGGATCTGTATTGGAAGACGGCATATCACTAATGGCTCTTCTGACTGTGTCTTCACTGATGTTGCCGTTAGTCACCTGAATAACTTTATAATCCTTACCGATAACAACGACCGTCGGGTAGCCGCCATAGATATATGCATTTACAATACTGTTACTCCCAAGTTCATTTCGCGTGGAGAGCCAGTAAGTCAGATCCGGATTCATCCGTGTTCGCCATGAGCTTCCGTTTAGCGCGTCCCAGTCTGAAACATCTGTAAGAGCACCAACAATATGTATTTTGTTTTTAAATTCAGGGATATTCCATATCCCTTCCAGGTGAGTTGCCTTACCCGGACAATAGCCTCACCAGGTTGCAGCAATTTCAAAAATCAGAACCTTGCCGCAATCAACAACATCATAAATTGAATTACTGACCGGCACCCCGCCATCCGTTTCCAGCCAGGTAAAATCGTTCACGACATCACCAGCCTGATATCCAGCGTATGCGCTTGATGAAAAACAGCACAATAATAAATAAACAAAAACACCTGATAAAAATTTCATAACCCGTTAAACTCCGAAAGCTTTAATAATAAACACATGGCATCCGCCGTAAAGTATGTTTTTTTAAAAAAACATTTAACTTTCTATTAATCACCTAAAGCATTTACTGTGCCACTGGCACCTTATTTTCAACCAATACGACGCAACACTGCGAAAATCCCACCATTTAAATAAATGCAGATAGACTGACGGCCACACTTTACATATGTACAATAAAATTAAATAGATAGACACGCAACTATATATCACCGCCAAAAAATGATATATAACCACAGCCCATTAAGAATAGAAACTTTCAGACAGAAATGCCTTACGTCAGGTTTTTAATAATATAAAAAGGGAGGGGATTTACAAAGACTTTAAACTGCACAACTACTGTTTTTGGGTATATCTTTTTAGAATCGTTTCTATTGTTCCATTAAGATATAGGTCGTCCAGCGCTTTTTGTAGTTTTTTAATAATTTCAGGGCTGGTGGTATGGTGGAATGCGAAACCAACAGGCTTTTTAGGAAATGTATAAACGACCTCATAGTCAGCGGGGTTAATACCTGCGGCCTTCATTTGGAAGACAATTGCAGCAAAATCATATGAAACAATATCATGCCGACCTTTATGGAGAGTCTGAACCAGAAATGCCGCCGACAATGTATTATTCAGCTTACTTTCATCAATGCCGGCATCAGTAAGAAACACAGCACCGATATCATCTTTAACAACACCAAAATTTTTTTTATATTTTTTTATATCATCAATTGAATTAAACTTTATTTCACTGCTTTTTCTTGCAACCAGATGATTACTTGAAGCCTCGCTGATCTGCGGAGCAGGATAAACAAATTTCCAACCGAAAACTGCCTTGCGCTCAGCTGTAATCGTTGTCGTAAAAAGGCAGGTTCCTGGTATGGTTTTTATCTTCTCCAATCCCCTTGACCATGGTACTACCTTGATATCTTTTACATTTCTACTCAAGCCGGCTTTTTTCCACATTGCGACAAGAATATCTATGCTAAGACCTTTAGGCGTATCATTTTCCAGATAGTTATACGGAGGATATTCTTCAGTATACCAGTTGATATCTTCAAGTGTCTGCCCGCTAACTATTGATGATATTAGTAAAAGTACAGATAATGCTATTGTAATAATTCTGCTTCCGGGGAGTAGTGATATCTTATTTTTCATAAACACCAATTTTTCCTGTTAGAGCTTTCAGGGACACTTGAAAATCACTTAATAGCACAGATAAACACTTTTAAAACGGCTATTTAAACAAGCTATCATTTTATTAAAAGACTGTAAACATGATACTTGTAAGAATAGACGCCACGTCTTTTTTATAGCTGACTCATATGATATGAGCCGCTATATGGACTTGTGGTTTCTCTCAGAAAAAATAAATAGCGCAAAATCTTTTGTTATTATTATAAATAGTGTGGTAAAATAAAAGTTATCGACAAACAACATAGCAGCCAATCTGATAAATTAACACCTGATTTTTGTAATTATAGATGGATAAAAAACATGAAAAAAATAATTTTGGTTATTGCTTTACTGTTAATTTCAGGACCATCTTTTGCATCAGAAAAAACAATCATCGCGGCAGCCGATCCATGGCCCCCGTTTGTCGACCCATCGCATCCAAAAGAAGGTCTTTCGTTAGAAGTGATCAGAGCTGCATTAAAAACGCAGGGGTATATTGTAAAAATGGAGTACGTCCCATGGGAACGTGCCGAACGAGGCGTTAAAGATGGTAAATATGACATCCTTCCGGACGTCTGGGTCACTGACAAAAGAAAGCAGTATCTAAGGTTCAGTGATTCCTACGCCATTAACAGAATAAAATTTATTAAAAAAGCCGATGACCCGTTTGAATATAATGGCATAAAAAGCCTCGAAGGAAAAACAATCGGAACCATTCGCGGTTACGGGTACGGAAACGAGTTTATGAATTCTAAAATTTTTAAAAAAGATGACGTTGGCAGTCTTATTTCGAATATCAAAAAACTGTTAAAAAAAAGAATTGATCTTACCCTTGAAGATGAAATTGTCGCAAGAGTTACTATCGCAAATTTTAATCCCGCATATCTCAATAAAATAAGGTTTGCAGAAAACGCCCTTTCAAGTAACAGCCTTCATATTGCATCAGGTCTGAAAAACCCCCGTCACAAAGAAATCATAACCAGTTTTAATAAAGGTCTTAAAGCAATAAAACTTAATGGCAAATATGATAAAATCCTTTCCGGTTTTTTTGATAATGTAAATACAGATTAGACTTGATGTGATCTTCTTCAGAGATCGTAAAACATCAAATCAATTTTTATTATTGATCTTCCCTTATAAATTGTATATTTAATGAAAAGAATTATTTATTAAAGGAAGAAATTAACATGTTTTTTTATCGCTTTTCATAATCCACTATAAGAATCCCATACAATATATTTGGTTTTCTGTTCAAAATCATTAAACAATTGAACCTGCTCATATCTGCGGAATAACAATAGTTACGACCGGATTGGTTCAGCTGCTGATTTCCGAACAACATACCACTTTTATTTAAGTTTATCAGGAACTTACCATAGCATAGTTTAATATGAATACCTGATAACAATTCAATTAACGACAATCTACCCGAGCCGTATTTTAATATGCGTCTCCGGTATATTATATATGAGGTACACTTATGAAATTTTATTCGAAACCAGTAGTAGAACACGCAGAGGTTCCTGTTGCAGATGATGGGCAATTGGAAAAACTTATTAATAGTTGGGAACAACGCAAAGCACACCCTGAAAAAGATATTTTAGAAAGTAACCGTTGTTATGTAATTTCTTTGGTTGACGAGTCTGGTCCGTCAGGACAACTTACTGAGATAATGAGTCTTGTCAGAACTCAGGGTGATATAATTGCTGGTCATGAAATCGTCCGGCAATTGAGGCTTAATCCACGAACCCTGATCGGGACCGGAAAATTAAAAGAGGTTGCAGAACGAGCAAGAGACGCAGGGGCTGATCTTCTTGTTGTTGATGCTGAACTCTCCCCGTCACAGATGCGTAATCTGGAAGATGTTACGAACCTTGCCGTCAGTGACCGGGAGGCTGTAATTCTTAATGTTTTTTCAAAAAATGCAAAAACAAAAAGAGCCAGAATTCAGGTAGAAATCGCTCATCTTGAGTATCTGCGACCGCGAATTCGCGGTCTTGGACTCGATATGGATCAGCAGGCTGCCGGTATTGCGTCTGCACGTGGGCCTGGTGAAACAGCGTCAGCAATGCTGGCAAGAAAACTTGACGGTAGATTATCAGAGCTGAAGAAGGCGCTTTCAAAAATTAAAAAAACTGCAATGGTACAACGTTCAGGCCGATCTTCATGTAAACAGGTTACGCTGGTCGGCTACACAAATGCGGGGAAGACTTCATTAATGAATGCCCTTACAGGTGTTGAGCTTTCAGCCAAAAACCGCCCCTTTGAAACCCTTGATACAACAACCCGAAACCTGTCCTGTTATGGCGGGGATGTATTGTTAAGCGATACTGTTGGTTTCATCAGGCGATTGCCGGAACGGTTATTTGCAAGTTTTGAATCTACACTTGAAGGGATTAATGAGGCGTCCCTTCTTGTCCTTGTCGTGGACATATCTGATGATGAGAAAGAGACTCATCTGAGAACCACTCTGGAGGTACTATCAAAACTCGGGGCAGAAAAAATCCCTGTACTCTACGTATTCAATAAAACGGATCTTTTAACCGCAACGCCGTCATCTGATGAATTATTAAAACTGAGCAGGGGAAACAGGTTTATCTGCCTTAGCAGTCATAATCAGGATTCAATTGTTTTATTGAAAGATGCCATTCTGAAAGCAGTACATATAGATCAGCAAGCCACTCAGTTATTTGTGCCGTATGCGGCAAGTGACATTTTCCCGCTGATTTACGCACAATGCAGGGTTACCAAATCAGATGCAAAAAAGGAAGGACTGCTTATAAACGTTGAAGGTGAACACCACATCCTCACATCGATAAAAAGCAGACTAAGCGAGGTTTACAATGGGTAATAATATATCAATTAAAAACACAGACCGTTCAGCGTTTTTAGAACTGAAAAACATAAATATCAGTACACCGGAAGGGCGTCATTTATTTCAGGATTTGAATATGACCTTTAACAATGAAAAGGTTGCCGTTATCGGAAGAAACGGCGCAGGGAAATCAACGCTTTTAAAAACAATGGCTGGTTATATTCAACCGGACTCAGGAACGATTCGCTATAAATCAAAGCCGTATCTTGTGTCACAGCAACTCTCTTTAACGAAGTTGCCAACGCTACCTGATACATTGATGGACAAAGAACTGATGAAGCCTGGCTATTCTTCTGTGCCGAAAGGTCGTAAGCCAGGCAACATTAGTTACGGTAATCTCAGGAAACTGCATTTACTGGCTGCCAAATTGAATAAACCGGAATTACTGCTGCTGGATGAACCGACAGAGGATCTTGACGAAGCCGGTATAACCTGGCTTATCAACTGGCTGGCCGAATGGGAGAATGGCCTGATGGTGGTTTCCCATGACCGTTTGCTGCTCTCTCAGTTTAAGCATTTTTTTATCATTTCAGAGTCGGGTTGCAGGTATTTCCCGGGCACATTCAACGAACTGGAAAAGAAGCTGGAACGCGACGCTACGGATGATGAAAAAAAATATATTATGAATATTCACACGCTTGACAGAACTGAGGCGCATCAGGCAAAAGTCCTTCGAAGGAGGCAACGGAAAAAAAACTTCGGTCGGATCAGTGAGCTGAACAGATGTACGCCAAAATCGCGACTGAATAAAAAAAGGAGTCAGGCTCAGGTCAGCCAGGGCAAAGCAGCAAAAATAAATCAGGATAGAATCGGGGCAATCAGAAGCTGGACCCAGGCAAGTCGCCGGGCACTTAGTGTTAACCTGCCCCTTAAGCTTCCGGTTCCGGTAATTGATACTACCGAAAAACAGGAATTAATCCGTTTGCAATCGGTTTCGGCAAAATTCGATATAGACTATCTTTTCAAAGACGTTAATCTTTTACTCGGCTATGAACGTTTAGCAGTTACCGGCCCAAATGGAGCTGGCAAAACAACATTGCTCAAAATCATTAAGGGTGACATAAAGCCCTTTAATGGCGATGTTTCCTCATGCTGCCGATTTGGATCGATTGAACAGGACGGGGCAAACTGGATGACTGACGAGAGCCTGTTATCACTGCTGATGACTTACTCAAATGCTGAAACTCTGGACGAGATCGCAGAAGTCCTTCTGATCCATAAATTCCCCATGGCATTAGCAAATCGACCGCTCCAGTCTCTAAGCCCCGGCGAACGCGTTCGAGCCGCTCTGATTTGTTTATTCCAGGAAATCCCGACAATTCAGGTTTTAGTATTAGATGAACCAACCTACAGCCTCGACTTCGTCGGAGAAACATCCCTTCGCGCAACGCTTAAAGCATGGCCCGGAGGCCTGATCGTCTCCAGCCACAACAAAGAGTTTTTATCCTCAATTGGAATATCCCGGAAATTAACGCTGGATGGAAACGGAGGCCATAGTTTGAAGATTTATAATAATCTAAGAAAAAAATAATCAAAGAGAGTGAAGGAGTAAATATACAAGAGACAGGCTAAAAATAAAAAGGGCGACCAGCCGGTCGCCCCTACAATTTTACTTAAATCCACCGATATCAGCTCAATCTGGCAAGTTTCACCGAGAAGGATGACATTTGGTAGATGAGTATCCCATCTACACATAAATATCCATCCGCCGTAATCTCTGGTTCGTCCCCATCTTTGATATCCGTAATAATCGCTGCAACTTCAACGGTTTTATTCCGTGGAATCACCTGGCCTCTGTAAATCCAGTTATGATCGCATCCGGATAGAAATTCAAAGCTGTGAGTCTCCGCAAGGTGTTCCCATTTTTCAAGGGCCGTAAACTTAATCAGTTGAATAAAAGACTCAAGGCCTAATGAACCAGGACAGACAGGGTCCTGAAGAAAATGGGCTTTAAAGAACCATTCATCCGGATCAACATCTTTAACCCCTTTGATAAAACCGAGCTTATTCGGCCCGCCATCAGGAATAAAAGTTTCAATCCGGTCAACCATAAGAAGTGCCTTTGACGGCATGGCGGCTGATGCATGAGGATCAGCATTTGAATCATCCGGTGTTATCGGAGCTTCTTTTTTTAATTCAATACTTATCGCTTTTGCCAGTTCATCTGCAGTCGGCTGATAAATGATATTTTCAGGGTTTCTGACGCCAACCTGTTGTTCCATTGCAGCATTTGAAAAGAACCCGAAATTTGTATGACCGTCATAAATGACCTCGCCGTTCTGGAGCACCTGAATATCGAAATCCTCGATGATCATACCGGCAGCTTCTGAGACTTTTGTCATACGGGTGCGCATGGTCAGTTTGCCGTCGCCTTTTTTGATCTCTCTGTGCATAACGGCATTGCCGCCAAGATTTCTGAACTTCAGCTGATTATCGCTCCGAAGTGCGGAACCTGCATAAGCAGCGAGCCAGCCACAAGGCTGCAATGCAATCTCAAGAAGGATGCAGAACGGCATGGAGTCGCCTCTGTTGGCTTTAAAATACCATTCATCGTCCGGAATAATATACTCTGATTCTACCCATCCGCCGGGTTTCAGTTCCCATGGGGTATGATCGATGGATGTAACATTATCCATGAAAAAATACGGAGGTCCGGGAAGCCTTGCGATGATTCTGTCATTATCAAAGACTTCATAGGGTTTGCCAAACGCCTCTGATGGTTTGCCAATGGCATAGGCCAAAAGCTTTTTCCTGTCAAAAAGAGGCTTTACTGTTGTTTCTTTTTCAGTATTCCTGAAGGCATCACTTAATGAGCTGTCCATAATGGCTTCATAGCCGGAAATTGCTGCCACAACCCCATTATTGCTGTCCAGAAAGGTAAAATCAGATGTTATTTTATAATCAGAGACATCTTTTACTTCCATGACTGCCGTGATGCCGCCCTGAGGAAATTCCCGTGTATACTGCCGATAACTCTTGCTGAAACTCGGGAGCGACATAAGCCCCTTCTCCTTATGACACCAGAGAATCGCCATCTGATAAGCAGAATCAAGAATCAGGGGATCAGCAACCCAATTGGACCGCAGTGGCTCTGAAATCCATTCTGACGGCGGTGGTGCAGATTCAAGTTTTGCCACCATACCTTTTGATGAATAGCCTTCAACCTGCTTAATCCCTTTCAGTTCATTGCCATGAAAGAGAACTGTGTCGTAGGCGACGTCCATTTCCTTATCATATTTTTTAGCAAGGAGCTCAACCGGAATGTCATACTTTGGTGCTACCGAAACTGAGTTGGCAAGAATGGCAGTCCCTTTGGAATGAATTACAGGTATTGCATCTTCTTTCACGCCGTTTCGGATTTCAACAGGCACTTCAAAATGTCCGTTAACTTTTATCGCCTTTCCGGACATTAAGCGGATTGTTTTTGCTCCATCTTTTATTTTGATCCCCTTTAAAAGCCGCATGTCATTAATGCCTTTAAGGGTGAATCCCGGATTGTCATGAAGTGCACTGTGCCCGATCCATTCAGTCATCAGAGCAAACGGCACAACAGGCGTGTTGTTAATTTTATGAGATGCCAGAATCGGATATGAAATTGTATCAACATCTTTTTTAAATGAGAGTGTCAGGTTTTCTTCAATTTTGACCTCAATCGTTTCCGGTTTAGCTTCTTTTCTGTCCATCGGCTGTGACAAGGTGGCCCCGATAACAATTTCAACAGGTTCAGTCTTATCACCTGTCATCTCGGCAACCATGCTTAATGCACCTTCTTTAAGGGGGATCAGCTCGATATTCTGCTTTGCAAATTCTTTTTTAAGGGCTGAATTAACCATTCCGCCGTCCCATGGTCCCCAGTTAATTGAAGTCACGTTACAGTCCGGATTTGTTGATGCATAATATCGCCCGGCTTTGTTCAGAACCTCATTGGCAACAGAGTAATCGACCTGCCCGTTATTGCCAAGACGTGCACTAACAGAGGAGAAGAGAACAAGGTATTTTATTGCGTCCTTTTTGGTCGCCTTCAAAAGAGCTTCAAGGCCGTTTACTTTTGTCGAATAGACCTTTTCAAACTGCTCTCTGGTTTTTTCAATAATAAACCGGTCTTCAAGAACGCCTGCGCCATGAATAAGGGCTTTAACAGAACCGAATTCACTGCGGGCCTTATCAAGAGCACCGGAAACAGCATCCGCATCCCGAACGTCACATGAATAGTAAGCGGCCTTTGATCCGGCAGCCTCAATGTCAGCTATCGTCCGATTGATTTCTCTGGCACCCATATATTTCCAAAAGGCCTTATTCACTTCAACAGGTGTCGGTTTTGCCCCTGCAAAATCATTTACCATGACGGCTTTTTTGATCTCTTTTTCATCCGTAAGCCCGGTTAAAAAACCCGGCTCCGGTGCAGGTTCAGCAGATCTTCCGAGAAGGGCAAAATTTGTTTTAACGGTTGAGGCAAGGGCAATGGCAGCCGCTGCTGTAACACCCTTTGCACCACCTGAGATAACAACGATATCGGTTTCACCAAGATCCGGCGTTCCATTTGATGTTGTGAGCTCTTTCGATTCAAGACCAAGGACAACCCGTTCTTGTTCTGCAAGGCCGACTTCCAGTGCATCTTTATTTAAAAGTTCGTCGACTATTTTTTCAGCGATTGCAGTTGTCTCTTTCCATGACGGATCGATGTCAATCGCCTTACAATTAACATCCGGCCATTCAATGGCAGCGGTTTTCGTTAAGCCTGCCAAACCGCCTGTCACCGGTGTTTTGATTTTGCCTTCACTAAAACCGAATTTTCCGTCAAGTTTTGTAATGGTTACAAAAAAAGCGCCGCCCTCTTCTGCTGATTTTATCAGATCAGGCCCTGCTGTTTTTGTCATTTCAAAGGCATCGATCAGAAAAGTTTCATCTTTCTTATTCCAACGGCTGTTTCTTTTTCGTTTCAGATCCGGCAGGATGACAAGACCAGCGGCGTTGTCGATCTGGTCTGACTTTGTCAGCAGCGCAGCTGTAATATTTTTAGATGTCAGCATTTTAATAATGGCTTTGCCAAGCCCCGTCATATCATCCGTTACATAGACTGTTTTACCTGATGGAATCGTAACCGGGTTTGATGTATTCAGTTCAGCTGTATCAATTGTAACAATCTGCCTGTCGACCCTTGCAGCAGGTTCTTTTGTTTCTGCTATAACCTCTTTAACAGATTCGACCTTCGGAACAGGTGAGACGCCAGCTAACAGGTGGTTACAGATTTCAGCCAGTGTTTTTAACGTAACCATAACATCCGGATTTGCAGATGGTAATTCCGGCATGACTTCTTCAAATTCAGACATGATCTCAACACGCTTAATCGAGTCGATGCCAAGGTCTGCTTCGATGTCCATCGTCATATCGAGCATTTCAACCGGGTAACCGGTAAGCCTGCTAACAACATCTAACATTGCCGTTTCAATTTTACCGGCATCAATTTTTGTAGGTTCTACCGCTACAACCTGAGGCATTGATGTAGGAGTTGATGATACACCTGAGGAGAGTTCCGCAAGATAAGCAGCAATCTGGCCAAGGGTTTTCATCGTCGTCATCCGGTCAGGATCAGCAGACGGCAATTCAGGAACGCGCTCTTCAAATGTTGAGAGAATTTCAACACGCTTGATTGAATCGATGCCAAGATCGGCTTCGATATCCATTTCAGGATCAAGCATCTCAACAGGATATCCGGTAAGCTGGCTAACGACATCAAGAAGGGTGTTCTGAATAGTCGCAGCATCTATCGTTGTACTTTGAGTCGGTGTTGTATTCACAGCAAAACTGCCTGAAGTGAGCTCCGCAAGATAGTCAGCAATCTGACCAAGGGTTTTCATTGTCGTCATTCGATCCGGATCTGCTGAGGGCAGTTCCGGCATTCTATCCTCAAACGTTGAGAGAATTTCCACACGTTTAATCGAATCAATACCAAGGTCCGCTTCGATATCCATTTCAGGATCGAGCATTTCAACAGGATAACCGGTAAGCTGACTGACAACATCAAGCAGCGTCTCCTGAATTTTACCCGTGTCAATCGTCGGAGTCGCGACTTCAGCTGGCAGATTGCCGGAGAGTTCTGCAAGGTAAACCGAAATTTCGCCAAGGGTTTTTAAGGTACTCATAACATCAGGATTCGCAGGTGGCAGATTCGTCACTTTCTCTTCAAAGGTCGAGAGAATTTCAACACGTTTAATGGAATCAATGCCAAGGTCTGCCTCAAGATCCATTTCAAGGCCCAGCATCTCAACCGGGTATCCGGTCAGCTCACTGACGACCTCTAAAAGCGTTGACTGAACCGTCTCATTATCAATCGCTTCAGTCTGCTCTGAAACCTGCGAAGGACTCTCTGATCCGCCGGTTATTTCTGAAAGATAGTCCGAAATTTCACCAAGGGTTTTCAGTGTGCTCATCACGTCCGGAGAGATTCCCGGAAGATCGGGGATTCTCTCTTCAAAAGTTGAGAGAATTTCAACACGCTTAATCGAATCGATGCCAAGATCAGCTTCGATATCCATTTCAAGCCCCAGCATTTCAGCAGGATATCCGGTAAGTTCGCTGACAACTTCGAGAAGGGTTGTTTCAATTTTCTCGCCAAGTCCCGTATTGGCAACCGCAGGAACTGAAACAGCCTGCACCGGCTGGCTGACACCAACGGTTTCAGCCATTCTTTCAACAACCGGTGCCGGTTCATACACCGGCTCAACAGGTGCAGGTGAATATGTATCTGATGTTCTGTATGATTGCGCTACCGGAGCGACATTGTTGCTGATAAACGCAGTTTCAGCCATTTGCTGGGTTTTTTCCATCATGGCCTGCAGGGTTTTGCCTGCTTCTGTCTGAGCTTCGAGAAACCGGTTATGAGCGTCTGCTGTCTGGGCCTGGATCGCCTGCATCGATCTAAGGCCTTCCTGAACAACGGAAAGCGCATCATTAATTATGGATGGTTGCGGTTTGTTATCTGATTTCATATTTTTCCTGCCTGTCTCTGACGTATGGGTCGTATTTCTGCCGATATCGGCTGTATTGTTAATCGTTGATCTTTCTGCTCCGGCCTGATTCTCTGCTCTGGCCTGAGCCAGTTTCACCTGATACTCTTTTTCAATGGCGCTGACTTCCCGGCTGACTTTTTCATCAATCAGTTCCCGGGGAATTTCAAGAGCTGTTACCGGTCTTTCTTTTGCTTTCGGCCTCTGGTTTGCGCCGGTCAGCTTCACACTCATCATCTGTTTTTCCGGCTTCTCTTTTGCTTCTTCCCACTCTGAAAGATTTACCTGAAAACCGGATGCTGCAAGCTGACATAAGCCTTTAGCCAGATCAGCCACACCAAATTTCCTGCCCGATGAGGCATCGAGAGAGATAACAGAAACGTCCCTCTCTTTCAGAATCGATTTAACAAGGCCTGTAAGGACAGTTTTTGGCCCGGTTTCAACAAAGGTCCGGATTCCGGCCTCATACATTTTCTCAATATTCTTTACAAACTCAACGGGATTCAGAAGCTGATTCCCAAGAATTCGTTTAATCTCTGAAATACTCTCTTTCGGATAAAAACCACCGGTTGTATTTGAAAGAACCGGAACCGACGTCGGGGTAATATCAAACCCATCAAGCGCCTTTTCAAACGGTTTGGCCGCAGATTCAACAAGCGAACTGTGAAAGGCGGCTGCAACAGGCAGTTTCGTTGTTCTAAAGCCATTCTCTTTACAGAGCCTGTCGGCATCATCAATCGCTTTTTCAGAACCGGATAAAACACCCTGATCATATTTATTTTTATTTGCAAGGACGACATCAATACCGCTTTTTTCAATAAGATCAGCAAGTGCATCCAAAGGAGCCGTAACAGCGAGCATGGTTCCGGCATCATCACCGCAGGAAGCCATCAGCTCACCACGTTTTATGGAGAGCCTGATTAGTGTCTCTTCATCAATCCATCCGGCTGCAAACATGGCAGAGAGTTCACCAAAACTGTGACCACAGGCAGCATCCGGTGTAAGCCCGAATTCAGCAAGTAGCTTTGTCATGGCAAGGCTGATCGTTCCAATCGCCGGTTGCGCATGATCGGTTTTTCTTAAAATAGCCTCACTCTCAGACTTATCCTGAATATGGCAGGGAAGCGGAAAAAGGATTTCGCCCAGTTTTTTATCTGGTGTGTCAAACAAAACAGCGGCATTTTCAAGAACAGAAGATGCGGCAGCAAAAGTATTGACGAGATCAGTTCCCATTCCGGTATACTGACTGCCCTGCCCCGGAAAGATAAAACCGAGTTTCCCTTTCACGGAATCGGTTGTGCCGAAGAAGATATTTTTCCGGCTGAAAGCAGTGTCATTTTTTTGAAGTTCATCAATGGCACTGGTGAGACGTTCAAACGGTTTGTCTCTCTTATTTATGACAAGCAGAAGTCTGAAACTCTGATTATAATCAAATGACTTTCTTAATTCCTGAGCTTCATATGAGAACTGTTTATCCGTCTCTTCAAGAATAAAATCATTATCTGTTTTTTCTGCAACTGTATGCATCTTTGAGATCAATTCATTCTTCGAGTCTGCCGAAAAAGCAAGAATTTCAACCGAACCATCCCATGAATTGCCGGATTTTTCTTTATTGTACTCTTCTAAAACAGCATGAAAATTACTGCCGCCGAAACCGCAGGACGTCACGCCGCATCGCCTTGGATGCTCTTTTTGTGAAAGCCACGGCCTGGCTGCTGTGTTCAGATAAAACGGGCTCTCCTTAATATTCATCTCATCAGCAGGCCTGTCGATTTTAAGCGTTGGCGGAAGGACTTTGTGATGCAGAGCAAGGATACCCTTAATCAGCCCGGCAGATCCCGCAGCCGCTTTGGTATGACCGATATTCGATTTCACAGTCCCCAGAGCGCACCAGTTCTTTTTATCGGAAGCCGGATCAAAAACAGTCTTCAAGCCTTCAAACTCAACAAGATCGCCTTTTGTTCCTGTGCCGTGAGCTTCAACCATTTCAATAGTTGACGGATCAATATCAGCATCAGTCATCGCCATATTAATCGCCTTGGCCTGACCTTTAGCGCTCGGGGCATAAATGCTCAAAGCCCTGCCGTCACTCGATGCACCGACTGATTTTAAGACAGCATAAATTTTATCATTATCTCTTTCCGCATCTTCAAGCCGCTTTAAAACAACCATCCCGATACCTTCACCAAGAAGCGTTCCATCCGAGGCGGCAGCAAAGGGCTTGATATCCCCTGAAAATGAAAGGACACCCGTCTGAGAAAAGCACATATGCATAAAGATATCATTGAGTGCATCAACACCACCGGATAAAACCAGATCACTCCGTCCGGTCTGAAGTTCCATAAATGCCAGATTAAGTGCACTTAACGAGCTGGCACAGGCGGAATCGATAACCGTATTGGTGCCGCCAAAATTAAATCGGTTGGCAATTCGCCCTGCCACAACATTCCCCAAAAGGCCTGGAAAAGAATTTTCCTGCCATGGGGTAAAGGAATCGGAAATCCGCTCAAGAATTTCCTGTTTTTTTGTTTCAGGAATCCCGGAATCCTCAATCGCTTTTTTCCATTTCGGATGGCTAAGCCTTGATCCCATAGTGATAACCAGCTCCTGGGTTCCGGTAACCCCCAGAATAACACTGGCCTTATCACGATCAAATTCACGATCGTTCGGATACCCCGCATCATCAAGCGCCATTTTGGCAACCACAAGACTCAAAAGCTGCGACGTATCTGTTGCTTCAATAATATTAGGTGGAATGCCGAATTCAGCCGGATTAAAAGAGACCGGCGAAAGATACCCGCCCCGTGTGCAGTAGAGGTGATCCTGAGTCTTCTGATCCTTATGATAAAAATCCTCTTTGTTCCAGTGCGTTTCAGGAACATCCGTTATTGCATCTTCCCCCTGGGAAATAACCCGCCAGTATTCTCTGACACCCGATGCTTTCGGAAAAACGCAGCCAAGGCCAATGACGGCAATCGGAAACGGTTTCTTTGTATTCTTCATAACGCAACCTCTATAGTGCAGATATCATTGATATCTTCCCTTAGTTTAATAAAGCCTGTTTTTCAGCTGTTTTTTTATTTAAGTGTCTATTAAAGATAATCGGAAATGAAAAAGAAGGACAGAGAATGTTTGAAAGTTACATTTGTTTTACATTGCAATACACTGTAATAAGAAGGTTTTAAGGAGGGAGTAAGGGGCAATCTCCAAGGTTCAACACGGAATATTCAATGATCAAGAAAAAGTACTACAGGAGTTAACCTCATATCTGAATTCAAACAATTTCAATAATGCTTGTCATCCTCTGTGCCCTGAAAGGGCTTATTCGTGTAGCCGGGGCGATTTACCCCCCGGATTAAATGTGTAAATATTCGAAACGCCCGAAAATAGTAATATCCTTTCCCGGCTTACCAATTATATTGCATTTCTGTTCGGTTGACTTAATATTCTCTATTAAGGTAGGTTTTCGTCTTTTTAGCAAACTGAGTGAAAAGGGAATAGGTAATTTCAGTAAAGCAGTTCCTCTGGTTGGTGGCGTTATCGGGGCAATATTTGATTCATTTGCGACTAATTCCACAGGGAATACTGCAAGAGATACTTTTTTGCCTTCAGAAAAGAGCCCGCTGCGCATTTAATGTATCCTCATGCCACATTATCGGGTTACCTCTGATATTTTGATATATTCATCTTCATCACGAATGATACGTTCCCAGTAATTTCGTTGCCAGATGCGTTTGTCAAAGGGTTTCCAGTTTAATGATTTTACACCACGAATATATTCGTTGGTGGTCATGGTTTTAAACCAGTTTATTGCGTCACTGATGGATGCGTTATATTTTTGATTATCGTGCCCGAATTGTTGTAAAAAAGGGCACCCACGTAGGGCCGCCCTTACGTGGTCGCCCGTTTTAAAACCATCGTCAACCGTTCTGTGTAAATGATTTTTTTGCTGCTCTTCCAAATCATCTGTTTTTTGCTGAAAGATGCCTTTCGGAAATTTCATATATTTTTTTTAGTGTTATATTTATTGAATGAAAAACAGCTGTGATCGAAACACATAAAGCAATTGTTGGTTCAGGAGAAAACTTTAAAATATATACGATTACGGCAAGGGGAGCGGTAATAAAAGCTACAATTATAAAAAAAGTCTGATTTTTTGTTCTAATAACAACACCCCCCTCTTTCACTTGTAGATTTATTGTTTTTACTTCGTAAACAGAAGCTTTTATTATCCCGGCAACGGCGCCAAGTCCGGAACAGACCCAGGCTGTCATTTCAGGGTCAGTCTTGATTAAAAACACTATTACTTGTGATACAATCAGGCCAATAAATGCGCCTATTCCCGCTATAATCGGAACAGAAATCATTATTTCGAGCGTCTTTATTTTAGTATTTATTTTATGCCTGCTTTCTTTCACAACTACTGCTGTCATCTTTTGTTTTTGCTTTTCTTCATACAGCTCATTATTAAAAAAATAGCCACAAGAACATTTGTCGCTATTATCCGAATTCTCTTTATTACAAAACGGGCACGATTTCATGATACTCCTTTAAATGATCATCCGTTAGACCAATATATAAAAAATTAATTTGTTTTTTCTATTGATAACGCCTTGGCTTTGGTTAACTATTCGGGTCTCAATATGTCTCTACCTTGTTTTAAATCTTCATGTCCCTTCGCTGCGGCAGTATGATTGGACATAATCGGCGGGCAAGTCTCGGCCCGACCTAATGCGTATTTAGCGCCATAGTGAACCAATAGAGGGCTTTTTTACAATCATGAGGCGGCCGGTACTTGAAAGACCTCAGCATCCCCCTGCTCTGCTTTCTTTAAAGTATTATCACCACAAGAAACAAAAACAACACAGAACAGAAGTATCTTCAAAACCCTCTTTTGTAATATTAGAATACGTTATAACATCCACGGAAAGCCCGATGATCAAAGAAAACGATTTCGTCAATACTTGTAATTCAGATAGTCCTTGAAAGACAATTCGTTTTCAATGGATGCTGGGAATAATACAGAGCCATTCCAGTCACAACATCCGATAATTAAGTATTCGCATATAGTACACATTTACCGTTCAGGCAATATATTTCTTCTCAAAAAAATAACCAAACGACAAACAATATTTTACCGCACAGTGATCACACATGTCGTACCCGGAGTGACAGTAACTTACAATTGTAACTTTCTATGAAGCCTTCAATCAGAATTGTTCACAGACGAGCACGATCATAGAGAAAAAATTTTATGGGTTAATTTTACAATACGTTCTGTATTTACAAAAGGAGTCAATCGCTTTAGAGAAGACCGTTGTTCCTGTATCCGTTTGCGGTCCGGAGAACGTGATATTGCAGAGGTAAAGAACATTTATATGTGGCAATTTTGAGAGGTTGTTGAAATGGTTATCGTCGTGTTAAAAAAAGGGTGCCCACGTAGGGGCAGAATCCATTTCTGCCCTTTTACCGCATAATTCGTTTTTGCAGGATTATTTATTTCGGTAATATTGAGGGCTGGTGTTTTGGGCGGATATGGAATCCGCCCCTACGATTGGGTACATCCTCAATCCTGACGGACAGAAATACACTCTTTATCCTTAAATTGGGACGTCTGGTTTCGCCCGCTTTTCTTTGAATGATACAAGGCAAGATCTGCATCGTGGAGCATTTGAAGGTAGTCTTTGATTTCAGAATTAAACTGAATAAACCCCTGACTTATGGTTACGTTAATATCAATTGACTTATATGTAGTAATCAGCTGTAAAACTGCAAAACGAAGTTTTTCTGCGACGACAATGGTTTCGCTTTCTGTTGCATTAGGAAGAATGATGATAAATTCTTCACCCCCAAATCTGCCAAAAAGGTCAGAATCCCTGATATGTTCAGTAATCGTTCGTGTCAGCTGTTTTAAAACTTCATCCCCGGCAAGGTGTCCGTGGACATCATTGACCTCTTTAAAATGGTCTATGTCTATCATAATAAGTGAAAACTCAGAACCATACCGTTTTGCTCTGTTAAATTCCTGCTTTAACTGACTTTCAATATAGCCTCGGTTTGAAATCGATGTCAGGGCATCATAATTAGCAATTTCAACCAGGGTCTCTGTCATGTCCTTCATCTCTTCTATCTTTCTGCTGAAGCTGACATTCTCCGTAACATCCTTTATGATAATACAGACATAGATATTACCGTTATTCATAACAGGGAAAAAAGTACTGTCCTGATACATATACATGAGTTGATCGCCAATAATTTCTGTTCTTGGCTTAAACTGGAAGAGATAGGGCCTCTGTTTCCATGAGATAAAGGAGTAACTTTTCAGGAGTCGTACACTTTGAAGTTTTAACTCAAGCCAGCTTTTGGGCAGATAGGAAAAAGTGTCAAAAATATTCTGACCAGCAATCTTTTCCGATGGTATTCCGCTGTGCCTCTCCATAAAGGTATTCCATAGAATAATATTATTCGCCTGATCCAGCAGCACAATACCGTTGTCGATATTATCAACAATAGTCGCGTAGTGCGTATCTAAAATAATTGTGTCCATATCAGTCATCCGGCATCAACTCCTGAATCGATTTCAAAATAACCTCGGTATCTTTTTCTGACATAAAAACAATTAAATCGCATTTAAAGGACTTTTCTTTCAGAAAAAGTGAAATCTTTACAAGGAGTGTGTAGCGCCATTTCAACTTTGTACGCATAAAAGTACTGTACACCATTTCACGTAGGCTTATACCTTCAGCAATAAGATCTGGTTTCATAAAGGACATGGACTGATTAAAAAGCTGCTCGGAAATATTGTTAATACAGGCGCCTACAAGAATATTGGAGAGTTCATTCATAAAGTCGAGTTCCCCGACGGAATCCATCTTATCCTCCATCCCCAGAATACCTGAAATGTTATGCCTTGTCTTATCATCAAAAACAACAATCGTTACGCCATTCAGATGCTGATTGGAAAAGCTTTGCTGAAAAGTAACAATATCCTCCTCCTCATCAAACACACTATATTCAAGTATGGTCTCTACCACTTTTTCAGCTTCGACAAGTTTTATATCCGGCACAGCCAGATCAACAAATTCATTCAGAAGCGTGGCCAGTGCTTTACCTGCCTGCCCCATGGCCATATTAAATACTTCTTTGAGAAGGTCATGCTCATCGTCAGTAAATTTAAGCATATTCATATGGCACCTATCTTTTTTAAAAGCCCATACATGCGGTCATTATCAAACGGTTTCTCCATATATCCGGATGCACCGAGATCCATAACTGTTTTTTCTGCAAGCGGCTGAATATCTGCTGTAAGAACAATAATCGGCTGTTTGATCCCCACTTCTTTCAGTTCTGCCAAAAAATCGTACCCACTCATATCCGGCATTGTCAGATCCAGCGTGATAAAGTCATAGGTCTTTACCTGACACAATGCCAATGCATCCCGTGCATTGGAAGCCTCTTCTATCGTGATCTCACTTTCACCAAGAATCTCTTTTAAACCTTTTTTGATAAATGCTCTGGAAACTTTAGAATCATCAATACATAAAATAGATGTCGACATGAGATGCCTCTCCCTGGTTGGTGGTTTTTTAAACCAGTGTAATATCGTTTCAGGTATATCGTTCTAAATTGAATACATAGAGAGTATCCATTTTTTATAGAAATAGTGTAATGTCAGACAATTGAATTGTTAACGACTGTTTTTTCTGCTGAAAATTTATATTTAAACTAATATCATACCCGTAATATTAGTTCAACTGTCAAACATCAGGGTACAAACAGATCAGACGTCTGCAGGCAGATAAATGATAAATGTGGTTCCGGTTCCAACCTCAGATTCTGCTGTAATAAATCCACCATGACGGTTTATAACTGAATATGTTGTAGCCAGCCCTAATCCACTGCCGGTCTCTTTCGTACTAAAAAAAGGGTCAAAAATACGATCAATATCATTCGGATCAATCCCGTCGCCTTCATCCCTGATCATTATTTTAACGTAATTGCCAGGGGTAAGTGTCCCTTGATATTGTTCCGTAATTATTTCATTTTCAAGAATGATAAAAACCCGCCCCCCTGAAGGCATTGCCTGCCTGGCATTAATGACAAGATTCGAAAAAACCTGCTGCATCTGGCCGGTGTCTACACGGATACGCCACAATGCTTCCGCCTGCTTGAAAAGCAGTTTTACATTACTCCCCGACAGGTCAAACAACGCAACATCTTCTGCAATTTCGCCAATACTGACATTCTCTTTAACCGGGACCCCACCCTTTGCAAATGTGAGAAGCTGCCCGGTAAGTCTGATTGCCCTGTCCATGGATAATTCAGCTTCGTTTAAAACGATATATCCGGGGTGATCTGTACCCAGATCATCCTTTGCAATTGAGATATTCCCGTATACACCTGTCAGGATATTATTAAAGTCATGGGCAATACCACCGGCAAGAGCGCCGATACTCTTCAGGCGCTGAACTTTTTCGAGTTCCTGCTGAGCCTGCTTTCGTTCAGTAATATCCTGCGCTGTCCCTACAATACGGGTCGCTCTTGAGTTGCTGTCCCATTCCACAACTTTGCCACGTGTATTCATCCACCGCCACTGCCCCGACCCCGTCATCATGCGATGTTCACTGGCAAACACAGGCGTAAAACCCTGGAGATGGCGGATCAGCTTTGAACGAACAAGCTCTCTGTCATCAGGGTGAAACATATTTTCGTCCGGAATTTCCAAAAATTCTTCCCGGGTATAATTAAGTATTTCAAGAAATTTATCATCTACCCAGATTCGGCCGGTCTGAACATCAAAATCCGTAATACCGGTATGTGAGGCTTCCTGTGCTAGTGCCAGTATACGTTCTCTTTCTTTCAGGATTTTTTCAGTCTGCTTTCGTTGATCGACCTCATGTTGCAGCTCACTTAAATTCTGTTTTAAATCGTTCAACAATGAGTTGGTATATCTGACCATGGCATTAAATGCATCGGCCAGCTGCCCCAGTTCATCTCGTCTTGCAATATCCACAGTCTGGTCCAGCTCACCATTAATAATTGCAATTGCTGACTTATTTAACTGGTAAATCGGACGAAGAAACCACTCGGCCAGCACAACACCGGCCCCTCCGGACAGCAGCAATGCCGTAAGCATAATAATCAGTGTTATCCTGTTCCCTTTTTTAATCTGCACCATAAATTCATTCTCTGAAACAACAGAGACAATAAGCCAGTCAAGCCCATGTTCATCCGCGTACGGTCTAACCTGAAGGAAGTACATTTCGTCTTCAATTTGAAAATTCAACACTTCAGTCTTTTTCACACTATTCAAATCAGTAAACCGGTTTTCAAGTAACCTTGCTGAGGCCTTAACCAGATCGTGCTCACTTGCTGACGCTTTTAATCTTTGCAATTGTCCGTTTTCTTCTTTTGTATTGGGTGCAGATGTAGAGGAGCTGATAATAAATCCGGAACGTTCCATGATAAAGATTTCACTCTGCCCGCCAACTCTGATTGTATTTAAATACTCGTTTATAACGGAAAAACTGATATCGGAAGCAACAACGCCCTGAAGAACACCCGTCTCATTATAAATCGGCTGAGATGTTGCAATCGTAAGTATCCCGGAATCGATAGTTGAAAAAACCGGACTCCAGACAACCTCCCCGCCCTCAACGGCACTGGTATACCACGGACGAGCCCGGGCATCTTTTTTAGGCCTTGAGAATAAAAGTGCCGTTCTTTTACCGGAACTGTCTATTGAATAATAATGGTAACTTTTATTATCATTTGTTGTTTTATCACCCAGCATTGTTCCCCAGGAGCCATCAGAAAGCTTTCGGGCGCCCACAAAATCACCCTTTGTATTACAAAAATAAGAATGGCTGATCTGTTTATAAAGCTGAATATTGCGCCAGTAATGCAGTTCCTGGCCTCCGGTATTATCGGGGTCAAGCTGATTCAATGCAAAAGCATTCCCATGAATCTTGTTTAACTGATGGGGCATTTCAATAAACTCAGAAAGACGTTCCTGGGTCCGTTTGGTAATTTCATCATTAATTTTAACAGCAAGGGTTTTAATCGCTTTTTGTCCGTTACGATAGGAGAGATACCCGGTTATTGAAACTGTTCCAACGATAAGTATCGTCAAAGGAAGAATCAGCGCTGCCCGCACGGGAATTTTGCCCGACAAATAGAGTGAAAACCTTCTTGAAAAGGAATCACTGCTGAGAGTCTGTTCATGTGACTTGCAAGTCATTATTGTCCCTGCTTTTTAAAGTAGTTATCAATAAGCACGAAAAACAGTATTTAAAACCGTGGAAAGTTCATCCCGTGTATAGGGTTTGGGAACGATACCTTTAAATCCGTACTCTCTGAAATTTGACATAACCGGGTCATTGGAATAACCACTGGAAACAAGTGCATTCAATTCTGGAGACAGCTTCAACAATGCCGCTATCGTTTCTTTCCCCCCCATACCACCGGGTATCGTTAAATCGAGGATAACAAGGTCAAAAGGAATTCCGTCTCCAAGGGCGTCCTTAAATCTGTTGATTGCAGCATCCCCATCCTGAACCGTGTCAATTTGATACCCCATTTTTGAAAGAAGTCGTACCGCCATTTTTAAAATGGAAACGTCATCATCCATAACAAGGATTTTTCCTTTTCCGATATGATGACTGCTGCTGATTTTGTTATTGGCAAAGTCACCTTCATGTGCAGGAAGATAGATATATAATACAGTTCCTTTATCCGGTTCCGACTCAACAGCTATATGGCCGCCGTGCTTTTTAACAATAGAATAGGATGTAGCAAGGCCAAGACCGCTGCCTTTCTGCTTTGTGGAAAAGTAAGGATCAAAGATCATCGGTAAATGTTTCTCTGAAATACCAATACCGTTATCCCCGATAGCTATTCTAATATAACGGCCTTTATCCAGTGGAAGCGGGTCTCCAGGTTCAATATCAGTATTCTCAGTACTGATGTGAATAGTGCCACCATCAGGCATGGCCTGACTGGCATTAATCAGAATATTGCTTAAAACCTGATTAATTTGTCCTTCATCAATATCTGAAAGCCATATTTTTTCAGCCAGTTTAAAGTCACATTTAATACCGCTTCCCCTTGTAACAAACCCGGTTGTTTCCTGTACAAGTCTGTTTAAAGCGACGATTTTTTTTACTGGTTCCCCTCCTTTTGCGAAAGTTAAAAGCTGCTGGGTCAGCCCCTGAGCCTGCTTTGCACCACCCAGAACATCTGTTAAAGGCTCATAAAGTTCGTTATCAGTACTCAGCAGAGATAAAACATAGGAGATATTGCCCGTTATGACACCAAGCATATTGTTAAAATCATGTGCAATACCACCTGCAAGTGTGCCAATGGCCTCCATTTTCTGGGACTGCCTGACAAGGCTTTCCATATTCTTCTTCTCTTCTTCCATTGTAATACGCCTTGAAATATCTCTGATGGCTGAAACATTTACCATACGATCTTTCAGGGTTATATAATTCGCTGCTATCTCAACAGGAAAAACAGTACCGTCTTTTTTTCGATGAAGCCTCATAGGGACTTCTGTTTCATATTCTTTTGTCAGGGTAACGACTGTCTTATCAGGCTCCGCTGATAACTCAGGGGCCTTTTTTTCAAGCAATTCTTCCAGACTATAGCCATACAGTTTAATAGCAGCCTCATTCGCTTCCAAAACTGCCAGTGTTTCAACATCAACAACAAAAATCGCATCAGACTCAGAGTTAAAAAGAATACGATAACGTTCATCACTCTCTTTAAAGTTTTTGACAGCCGCCCTTAATGAGGTGGTCATTGCATTAAATGAGCGGCCCAGATGGTCATTTTCCGATCTGGGCGTTATCTCATTGCTAAAATCCAACTCTGCGATTTTCTCAGCTGCCTGTACGCTTAAAAGAAGATTTTTCTGAAGCTCCCTGAACGCATCGGCAAGAATACCGATTTCCCCCCGGCTTTTAAATGTTAGACTCTGACTCAAATCGCCGGCTGCGATAGACTCGATCCGCTGTACGATAAGACCAAGTGGCGCAGTAATACTTCGTGTAATTAAAAGCGAAATGAAAACTCCAAAAACGATAAGCGCTACAAGTGTCCCAAATAACAGCAGTTTAATCTCTTTTTCTTTTTGCATGGTATCCTTCGAAAAAGCCGCTGCTTTCGCCCCTGCAAAATCAATCATTATCTGAATCTGTGTTGCCATCAGTTCAACATGCTTTGCGCCAATGCCTTTTGTAATAGCGGCAGCCTTCTTCTTCTCACCCCTTGAGCTGAGCAGTATGACCTCATCTCTGATGGCCTTCCAATCCTTAAATGACTGCAGAGCTATTTCTACTTTTGTTTTTTCGCCAAGAAAACGATCAAGCGCAATGTCAAAATTTTTGTAAACCCGTTTTTCACAAAGGTTAACAACTGCGGATGCCGCATCAATCTGCGTGTTATTTTCAGCCAGTGCAACGTCTTTCATGGAGCGATGCATTGCAATAATATCTGCCCTGACATCCCTGACAGCACAGCTTACGGCAAGGGGGTGCCTGTATATTTTTGTCGTGATATCTGCAAGACTACGAATCTGAAGAACAGCGACAATTCCGGTTATAAACGTAATCAGGATCAGAATCCCGAAACCTGAAACAAGGCGCTGCCCAATAGGAATATTGTTAATATTCACGCGTATGAACCTCCTGTCTGGATATATTAAAGCAGGTCCGAAGGAAATCGACCTATTGCCCAGGCATCAAACATTTAATTTACTGTCTTAATATTGATGGCGCCGAAAAAAACCACACCTGAATATTTTTTACGATAGCATCACTATTAGGCTGGCTTAAAATTTTGTGCGACATATCCGGGTCCGGTGGCAGGATTTTCGGAACCGTTGTCAGTGATAGTTTACTTATAAATACCTGATCTTTATATTATCTAAAACGAACGGACTTTTGTCAACATAATGATGATGGCATCAAGATTATATGTAACGTAAACTATCCTTTTTGGGTAAGCAGCTGCTTCATTTTTAAATAATTAAATTTAATACTAAGTCTTTCATGAGTATTTTTAACAGAAAAACCGAGATCTTTTACTGCTTTTTCAATAGCCGGCATATGCATTGCTCCCCATGGCACGGCCACGGTGTCAAACTTTCGAAGCGATGTCTCCAGATAGCCAATGACATGATCATTACGCTTATCGAGAATATCGTTTCGGAGGTTATCTATAAGAGAGTCTGACAAGTTGGTCTCAAGCCATTGATTGTAAGCCGTCAACCCCTCTGCAAAAGAGGCTGATTTAAAAACATGCTCCCCAATAGCATTCAAAAAACTTATTGTCTCGGCATCAAAAGCGGCTGTATCTACATCAGCATGGAGAATACTCAGACCTGTGGTGCTTTTAAAATCTTCGTTTCCATCCAGATCCTGCTCATTGATATACGTCCCGGAAAGAACCATATCTTCCTGAGAGGCCAAATCATAACCTGCAGCAAGCCCTTTTGTTGAAAACCGGTGTTTTAGTAATTCTTGTTTATCTGAAACACCTTCAGCAAGGAGAACAGCATTGCTTTTTGCCAGTGATTCTTCAAGATTCCTGTAATAGTCAGATTCGCCTATATGGATCATTCCGATCAGCCGGATTGTTTTCCCCTCTTTTGAATAAACCTTTTCCTTCATATATATGCCATCAGTTGCCAACCGCACAAATCCTGACGTTTTGTGATACATGCCGAGCTGAATACTTGAAGCAAAATAGACAAGAAGAATAACCGGAGCCAGAAAAAAATGTCCTGCAAAAAAAAGACCTGTATTTTTGGTACTGAATGCATACGACGGCAACAGTCGGTCTGATATTAGCCAGGAGCTGTTTTTAAGCTTTATGACAATAAAAATAACGGCAACGAGTAAAACCTGAATAAGCGAGAGAAGAAGACTTGCTGAGCGCTCACTGAATAATATCGTCACAGGCTGTGCTGTGAGCAAAACCCAGAATAGAAAAAAACAGAGCGGAAAAAAAAGCTTTTTAGGGATACTTTTATTAATACCCGTAAGAAAATAAACGATAACGGATACAGCCATCGTTATAAAAGCAATAATATTTCTGAAGCCGGAAAGAACGCTGATACCTGCTGTCATGTTAAGAATACTGTCAACAAGAGACACGCACCCGTCAATTAAAAAAACGATTAAAAATATATTTAGAATCAGCCTCATAATACCACCCCTTAAAATAATCTCCGTTTCACCCTCTAATCAATGTCATCAACTTTGATGGCGTTGTAAAAAGCCATCTAAACACTTTTTACGAGAACATCAACTTTAGCTTATTGAATATTCTCCGGTATCGACGCCTATTTAGCGGCGTTAAAAAAAAGAAATCTGAATTCCGGAGTCAGAATTCAGAAAATGACAGTGATCCTCTAATAGCACAAATATACGAATAAATATATTTCATATTGTGCGCCCTGATGGAAGTACTATTAAGATAAAGCGCAGAATGGCCTTCAACATTTAAAGATTCACATTTATATATAAATGTGATAGAAATGAGTTTTACATTTGATCTATGATAAATAAACCATTTCTAACTATTTGATTTATAAACATATTCCATAAATACGTAGAGATGGCACGTCTTTTTTTAAAGCACAGGCATACCTGCATGACCCTTGTCAAGCAAACTAGTTCAAACATTCTTAAGTAACCCAATAGAGATATACACAGCCATACCAACTCGTTTCGTTTACTGATTCATCGTAACAGCAACGAGTGAAAACACGGCAATTAAAGTGCTATATCCATATTACTAAATAAATAAATATTTTAATTATATCAATAAAAACAGGAGCCTATTATGGAAAAGCCCCACAGTGAAAGAGAACCTCTGGTAATAGAAGGAGGAGCAAAAACGTTTCACAAAAACCTGTCTGTGCCAAATCCGGTACCGGAAGAAGCCATCAAAAAAGTTGAAGACATCCTACGATCGGGCGAACTTTTCCGCTATGGCTGCAGTGATCCTGCAGAGTCAGAAGCAGCACTACTTGAAAGAGATTTTGCAGAATATATAGGTACTAAATATGCCCTTGCTGTAAATTCATGCTCAAGTGCTATCTTTATTTCACTCCTTTGCGCAGGCCTTCAGCATGGCGAAAAGGTTCTTGTACCAGGATTTACATTTACAGCCGTGCCAAGCAGCATTATCCACGCAGGTGGCGTACCTGTACTTGTGGAATGTAATCCGAATTACACCGTCAACACAGAAGACCTTGCACGCAAAATTTCTCATGACACAAAATACCTTATGCTTTCCCATATGAGGGGCCACGTTTCCGATATGGCTACGATTGTCGAGCTGTGCAAAAAACATGATATCTGCCTTATTGAAGATGCAGCCCACAGTCTTGGCGCAAAATTCAACAATCAGCTTGCAGGCACTTTCGGCCTTGTCGGCTGTTTTAGTTTTCAATCGCACAAAATGATCAATGCCGGTGAAGGCGGTATGCTTGTCACCAATGATGACGAAATTATCGCAAAAGCAATTCTATATGCGGGATCATTTGAGACATCCTACAAAAAACATTTTATCGATAACGATCTGCTTCCGGAATTTCAGAAAAAAATTCCGACATATAATCAGAGAATATCTAATGTAACGGCCGCCATAGCCCGAACTCAGATTCCACTTATCGATGACAACGGACGAAAATATAATAAAAATTTTGGTGTCTTTTCAAGCATTATTGATAAGTCAGAATATGTTTTTATCCCACCGGTTGTTGAGTCGGTTTACAAAATTTATGATTCGGCTCAGTTTAATCTGGCAGGGCTTTCAGCCGATCACATTGACCGGTTTGTTGAACTGATGAAGATGCAGAATATCGGTATTTCCGTCTTTGGTATTGAAGCCGATAATGCAAGATGCTACTGGAACTGGAAATACCTTGAAGGCGAACATGACCTGCCTCAAACAAGAGACATTCTTGTTGCAGCCTGTGATTTAAAACTACCGCTTTATCTTGATGAAAATGACATGACCATCATGGGAGAAACAATCCTCCAGGTCCTTGATTTTGTCATGGCTGAAGCTAAAACATCCGCATGTGCATAACATATTCACAGCCACCCTTTCTTTTAAGGGTGGTTGTTTCACCTTTTTTTCTCACCATTTCCCGCACCTTAAAATAATGCATCCTCATGCTGTAAAATGCCAGGGCTATCGCATTTGGATTTCGGAGTATATCATTTCAGGTAACTGGAAACTTAGGGTAAACGCAGATAAATTTTATACTATGAGTATGCTCTTGAAATTATAGCGAATCAAATTGTATACCAACTTA
>JQIA01000174.1_pt1 | contig 29829 bp, 35 predicted proteins | sample 811431 | NCBI WGS metagenome assembly JQIA01 (sample SAMN02998118, study PRJNA258478) | marine sediment metagenome | biome: marine; feature: seafloor; material: sediment; isolation source: oil-polluted sediment collected from 3 locations (0.5 km, 0.7 km and 0.9 km)... | place: USA: Gulf of Mexico ...
AGTCAGGGCGATGGTCGGGCCGTTCGCGCTGCTGTTGCTGTTCGCTGTCGCAGCATCGACTGTGACGGCTGCATCTGCCTTGACGTAGACCCCGCTGGTGTGCGAGCCCCGGGTAAACCCACCGCGACCACTCACACGGGCCAGCCGGCGGTAATATCGACCGCGAACTGGCCCGCGAAATCGGCCTGGTCTTCGAGCAGCTCTTTAATCTGGACGGCGCTTGCGTTAATTGCCGCCCGCAGACTCTCCAGCCTCTCGGCCTTGGCAATTACTTTGCCGACCCGGACTGAGCGCGGCTGTTTAATCGTAATTTCTGCATCAATATTCGGGGTCGCTGGCTCTATGCCAAGCTGACCGCCATTAGCCCACGCTTGCCAGGCTTTGGCCTGGGTGGCTTTTTCCGGCCAATCCAGCATCTGCGCGGCGGTTGGCGTGCTGCCATCTCGGTTTTTAATGCCGGTGGCAAACTGCTTAATCACCAGGGCATCAACTTCGGCCTTGCGGTATTCGAGCGCATCAGCCAGCGTGTAGCCATCGATGATGGCCTGCACGGCGGCGTCGTCAGTCGATGATATTGTTAAAACCCCGGCGTGATCCTCAACAAAGCTAAGCCCAATTCCTGAGGCCCCGACCGCATCGCGTAGACCTGGTTTTTCTGCCCAGGTAATCATGCGCCTACCACTCCAACTAGTGGGTTTCCTGATCCGCCCACGGGGCTTAGATCAGTCGGCGCAGCGGGAAGGCTGGTTTGGCCGCCGCCGACATAATCCCAGAGGGATTTCACCGATAGCGTGCTGTTGTTCATTATCGGGAGCATGTAATCAATACCCGTTATCCCATAGAGCGCATCAGACCCGTTAAAACATATCGCCAGCAGGTAATCCCCCGGCGGCACGTCAACAGCAGCCGCAATTGTCTTAATCTGCCAGCCAGTTGCTGCGGGGGTGAAAGCCGTGGTTTCGCAAAGTAGTGCGCCGATTCCGCCACCAGGGGCGTATTCGAACAGCCCGATAAAACAAGAACTACCGAACGCCGTTACCACATTAATCGCGAAACCGGCCACGTCACCGGCCCACCACTTGTGGAAGGGTATGAAGTAATACCGTCCCGTATTAGCCGTCATTGAGCCCATTGCCGTTATTCCTGGGTGGAGAAATATGTTGTCAGCAAAAGTTGAGTTAGTAGATATTAATGAGCTCTTAACCTTCGAGCTTTGCTGCATCCCGCCCGCTACCGGGGTTGGCCAAACGTCGACGGTCTCGGCGCCAAAATCTATCCGTGAGGTGGTGCCGCTGGAGTTGTTGATAACCTCGGTTCGGTTGAATTTATTAGCCGCTACTGTTGTGTAGCGACCCTCTTCCCACAACCCAGTGGTTTGCGATTTGAGCACGGCCTGAAAAGCCTGCCCAACGACAGGGAACGCGGCTGAGATGCGCCGGTCGCCGTCGTCAGTACCTGCCGTTGGTGTTACCGCTAGCAGGCTGCCCGGCACGGCGGTTTCGTGGACTAAATTGGCTGACATCAAATAGCTCCTTGTTGGTCGCCCAAATGCCCGTCTAATCGCTACTACAAGGGGTTAAGCCGTCAACGCAACCATCTACCCACTCGCGTAAACCAGTAACTGGCCCCGTTGCTTGCTCTAGGCTTTTTAAATCGACTTGGAATATCGGGAATGCTGGAGCACTCTCCAAACCGAAGGGCGTGTGGGTGGTAGCTGTGACGTATAGCGTTTGATCCCTGTCCCCGTCTAGCGTATCCCCTCCCAGCAATATTTGAGGTTTTGGGGTGCGCCGGATCTTGCCCTTGAAATCGGCTAGGCTCGTAAACGGCGTGCCTACTGAGTAATAAACCGAGTATTCGATGATGCCGCCTGGTGGGATGGTTTCCCCATCTAAATACTTAGTAGGCGGCGTCCACTGCACTCCCTGCTCGAACGGCGCAGCATTAACCGAAAAGCCGACCATCAGGCCGAGCCCCAGTAAAACTACCTTCTTCGCAATCAATCTACGCATGTACTTCGCCTCCCGGCAACGGTTGGTGTAAACGCCCACGTTAAAAAGCCCCAGACGGCGCCAACGTGACGCCCCCGCCGAGCGCGCCGCCTGTTACTTCTGCGGACGTGCCGGACTCGGCTCTCAGTGTAACCTCTGACGTGCTGGTCGTCCTGTTTTCTTCGATGCTGCGTGCAGCACGTTCCTGCGGGCTGACTACGCCCGCTGCAGCCGACGCGGCCTGCGCGGACTGCTCGCCGACGTCGTCACCGCCGAAGCCGAAGAACCCCGCCGCGGCAGACGCTATGCCGCCGATTACTCCCGCGTTGTCCTTAAGGAATTTAATCGCTTTAATCAGTAAATAGATCGGCGTCAGCGCGAATTTAACTATTCCAGGCAGCTTATCGAACCCGGCGACCACGTCGTCGATCCAGACCACTAGCGCCACGAATCCGGCGATCAGTGCGATTACTGCCAGGACGATTAGCGTTATCGGGTTCGCCGCCATGACGAGATTGAACAACGTCATTACGGCGATCATTGTTTTCAGTACGATCGAGAACGCAGCGAACGCAGCGAAACCGATAGCGATGCGCTTCGCCCACGTTACAATCAGGGCGAAATTGTCGATTATCATTGTCAGGAAGCCGCCGACCCGGGACGCGATCAGATCCTCGTTGGCCGAGACCCACTCTGTCAGCTTGTCGACCGCCCCCTTTAGCGGCCCGGACTCCAGCCCGAACAGCTTAACCTTGACGGCGTCGACTGCGGACCCGAGCAGCAGCATCGATCCCTGAAAAGTGTTCATGCGGAGCTTGGCCATCTCCTGCGCCTTGCCGAGCGCGCCGTCCAGTTCGGCGGTTAGGTTTTGGAGCTTTCCGGCCTCGAACAGATCCGCCAGGTTAGCCGCGGCTTTTTGCCCGCGCAGACCGACGAGCTCGGCCAGAAACGCCACCTTGTCGAAGTTGCCGCCGGCTTTTTTCGATGCGACGTTCAGCTGCTCGATAACGTCCTGAAAGGGCAGCATGTCGCCTTTCGCGTCCTTGAACGATACGCCAAACTTCTTCATTTTCTTGGCGATGCTGTCGGTCGGTGCGGCCATTTTCGTGAGCATGGTGTTGAGCGCAGAACCTGCGACGCTCGCATCGAGTCCGACGTCCTGCAGCAACGCGACGGCCGCGACGGCAGACTCCAGCGGGACGCCTAGCTGCTTGGCCGTGCTGGCGACGTTCTTCATCGACTCGCCAAGCGACCCGATGCTGCTGTTCGTACGGGCAGACGCCAGCGCCAGGACGTCGGCAACGCGTGCCGCCTCCGTGGTCTCCAGGCCCATGCCCTTGAGCACGTTCGATACGTGGTTGGCTACCTCCGCGATCTCCAGCCCGGACGCCGCAGCGGCGCTCAGGACCGCAGGCGTTGCGGCCAGTATTTCCTGCGAATTGAAACCGGCACGCGCGAGGACTTCCATCGCGTTGGCGGCTTGCGTTGCGGTGAACTTTGTAGACCGACCGAGGTCTAACGCCTGTTTTTCTAGCTCGGCGATCTGGTCGCGCGACTTGAGCGATACGGCCCCGACGTTTACGATCGCCTGCTCGAAGTCGCTACCCGCGCCGACTACGTTCGCCATCGCGCCACCGATTACGGCAAACGATAGCGCCGTGACGGCTGCGGCTTTTTTCATGCCGCGGGCGAAACTGTTAGTTAGTCGGTTGAGCTTGCGGAAATTCTTTTCCATTCCGCGCGAGAACTTGCCGACGCGGTTCTGCATCCGCGTTACGGGGGCGGTTACGCGATCGACTGCTTTAAAAACTGCCTCGACTGAAAACCGTCCCGCCACGCCGTTACCTCGGTTCTGTGTGTTTCGTCAGCTCTGCCCGGAGCCCGTCGTAAAAAAATCTAATCTCTGTAGCCCGTAGCGTCCGGGGGTCCGGTAGCCCCGGGTAGTCCCTGCAGATCTGGAGCAACATCACGCCGTAAACCTCCGCGAACGTGCCGCCGCGATCCCCGCCGTGCAGTACCACGCACGCCCGAACTAATCCATTAAAAGCGAGAACAACGCCTCGCAGACTTTGCCGTCGCTGCCAACCAGCCCGGCGAATGTGTTCGGGTGAACCCGGCACATGTCGCCCATAACGGCGTAGGTTTTAGCGACGTCGTGGTGCTTTTTCTTGCCGTCCATTGCCATCAACGACGCGCCGGTGCGTTCGTGGAATGTAATCGGGTCGGTCGCTTTGGAGCCGGCACGGCATGGCGTATAGACCGCCTCGCCTTGCTCATTAACGACCAGCGCACCGGACTGCATTGCGCGCAATATGCGGCGGCGCTGCTTGTCGAACGCGGTGCGGTCTTCTGCGTCCATGTTCGCCGTGTCAAGGTCAAGGTCCATCTGTTCGACCCACCGGTCGAACTCTTGCGCCGCGACTTCTGGTGCTACTGCGTGGTCTGTCATCTTTTCGCCCTGCTGTTATTTGGTGCCGCTCCCCCGGCGCGAGCCAGGGTACAGGGCAGGGCAACCCGAGCAGCTTTACGCCCTAACTGAGACTATTGCTTGGTTAGCTCGCCCGGCCCCATCAAATTGACCGACGCCGATGCGCTCTGGCTGCTCGCCTGCATTTCACCGACGATCTGCGCGCGGCCCTGATACGTGAGCCCGGACGCGTAGGTGATCGAGATCGGAAAAAAATCGTTTCGATTCGATAGCGCCTGCAGGAACTCCTGGTCGCCTCGGTCGTCGTCGACTTCCACGACCAGGCCGTCCAGCGACAGCGGGACGCGGGTTTTTATTAGCCGCCCCGAGCCGTCACCGTTCGCCAATACTTCGTTCTCGAAGCCGCCGAGTTTTCGTTGTACTTCCGCGTCCGTCGCGGTCGGGAAGTTACGCCCGTCGAGCGTTACCGATTCAATGCTGCCGCCTGTTGCTGCCATGTTCTACGCTCCGGGTTAGGCTACGATCGGCACGACGCCGAAGTAAAAGCCGAAATCTAAATCTATCGAAATGATGTTGCTGTTGCCGGACAACTGCACTGTAAACGCAATGTCGAGCCGCTTCGGGTTCGTCGCGTTAATCGCTGCGACGAGGCTCGCTTTCGCGGTTGCCGGGTCGCTGATTATGGCGTTTAGCGCCAAGCTGTCGATCAGGGCCGCAACGGCCGCAACGGCCATTTTTGGCTTTTTGGCGTCACGGTTGGCGGTCGGCTGGTCGTCAGGGATCAGCGGCGCGCCGTCCCACTCTGCCGTAGCAAAAATTAGGTTCAGGTTAAAAATGATCTGCTGCAGCTTGACGATATCCACGACGTAACGGTACGCCGGGGTTGGGTCGCCGCTCGGGTGGTAGAACGTCACCGTGTCGGATAGGTTTACAACGCCGTCTTTGACCTCTACGGTCGAGCTGCCTGCCTTGACTGCCTGGTCGCGGTCTGCGTACGTCCACTGGCTGCCGTCCGCTCCGGGGGTCAATCCAGTGGCCTGCTGGCTGCCGTAGTCGCGGGGCGGGTTGTTGTTCGCAATGACAACCGCTCGTGCGAGCTGCCGGGCCGCTACGATCAGCGGCAGGTCGTTCGATGCGGGTGCGACCAGCTGCGAGTTAGTTCTGTCTGTTTTGCGTGCGTCCGGTATCGCTATCGCGGCGGACACGGTGGTCGCCGTGTTGCCGGTGAATACGATCAGCGGTTTGCGCGTCAGCGCGCCCCAGCGGCCCTCTCCGAAGGTGCTGAACAGGCCGAGCGTGGTGGTGTCGGCGATGTCCATGCAGTTGAGCAGCATGGACTCCCAAACGTCGCCCACCTGGTCGAGCGCGTCCTGCACGTCCGGGTTGACCAGACCGCCGACCGGCTGCGTGATCGCAAACGATACCCCCGCGTCGGTTGGCCCGACGATCTCGATTACTAAGTCGTTGCCGCTGGCGCCTTCCCACTTCGCCGCGAGCGTTGCGACGGTCGTGCCGTCGGTGGCGATCATCGGCTCGTTAAGGTTAGCGTTAACCGCAGCAGCAATCGCCGTAACCATGACGGCGACGCTGTCCCCGATTGAAATCACGAACGATTCCGAAAGAATGTTATTGATCGATACCTGGTACGCGGCCGCTACGGTCGCACTGCCGCTCGGCGTGATATCGCCAGCAGCTGCAACGCCTGTGCCAGCGTCAACCAGCGGGTAAAACGTAACCGGGATCGTGCCGACGCCGTCGCCATTAGCGGGCAACAGCTGCAGCGCCGCGAGGTGTAACGGGGAGCCGAAACCGTACGCAGAGCCAACAGCAAACGCGCTGGTTAACTGCGCTTTGGTGGTGGCGTACGTCGACGCGGTGGCGCCCTGGCCGATGACCGCGACGCGCTGCGGAAGAAACACGACGGAGCCGCCGCGCAGATCTTTAAACTCGGTTTTAACGCCGACTACGCGGGCAACTGCCGACGCGTCTACTGCACTAGATACACTCACTGGTTTACCCTCTGGTTAATTTCCCTGCGCGGAGCATGTCGCCTAGTATGGCATAGTCCCCGCCAACATCGCCAACCGTTACCGCGTCGCCCGGCGATCGGATGCCACGCGCCGTCGTCACCGGTACGCTCCCGGCTACGACTAGGCTGCCCGGTGCGGACGTGCCGAACTGGACGTACGGCGGGTCTGTCCGCCGCACCCAGCCGTTTCGCGCCTGGATGACTACGTCGCCGCTCTGTGTGTTGTCGATCAGTATTTCCAGTCGGTAGCGCGCAGTGGTGCTGTCGTCTACCAGCTTTCCGGGCGGCAGCTGGTACCGCGCTGAGAACGCCTCGTCAGTAAAATTGTCCGCGGTCTGGAGCATGTCACGCTGGGTCGTACCGTCCGTGCCCTGGTCTTTGTAGTAGAGCATCAAGCCGACGAGCGGGGCGGCGCCCGCAACCACCTCCAGGTCCATGCCTCCCGTCACCCACTCACCCGCTAGCGTGTGCGCGTGGTCTGCCGAGGCAGTACGCAAATAGACTAGCGACGTGCCCGTCGTGCCGGGTGTGATCGTCAGTACCTGGTCGCCCGTGTCGGGGTGTTTAGACGCAACGACAGCACAATCGCCGGACGCGATCTCCACTTTCCAGTCGTCCGCCACGTCGCCCGTCGCGCCGCCTGCTAGCAGCCCGCCTGTGCCGTCCAGGCCGCCGTTGTCGATGACGTTGCCGGTTGGGTTGGTCGTCGCGTCGTACTGGTCGCCGTCCGCTGGTGCGCGTGACGCTACCGGCGGCGACAGGGCGCGGATCAAGTCGGCGAACTTGCTGCCCACCGCAAACGCGCCTTTGCCGTTAAAGTGCGTGCCGTCGACGGACCAGCCCGGGAATGGCTCCGCTTCGGGGCTAGCCGGGTCCACCCAACCGTCGTTCCAATCGTGGACGATAACGCGGGGGTCCGGCCCGTATGTTTTCTTAGTCAAAAAATTGACGGTGTGCAGTTTGTCCCTGATCTCGCCTGCAGGCCACGACGTTACCTCGCGTGTCAACACGGTCAGCAGGATCGGCTTCCGGCCGCGCAATAGTAGGAACTCGACCATGGCCACGCGGAACGCGTGGATCTCTTGCGCCGTTAGCGCCGTGCCCACGTCGTTCGTGCCCATGTCGATGACGTGGTAGTCCGCGTCGATTCCTGCCACGGCTTCCTTTCGCGCGTACACTTGTTCGCTAGTCTGGCCGCTGACGCCGGCGTTCAGCCCCCAGAACGCGCGGGTGGCTCCCGCCACGCCGGATGGCTCCCAACCTGTGACGACCGTCGGGTCACCCCACACCGGCGACCAGCACCGGCCGCTGAGTTTTTCGGCCCACGACAGCCAGCTCTTTGTCGTGTGGGACACCCTGCCGAGGGAGTTCACGTCCCCCTGGTTAACTAGCGAGGTGCCTACTACGCAGAGTGCTAACGTCACGGGGCGGTGCTCCTGTTAGGTGTAATCGTAGTCGGTGGCGACAGCTACCCGGCCGTCTTCCGTCCGCAGTACGTTCGCCGACAGGAGCTCCAGCTCAACCGGCTCGACCTGCGGGCTGTATTCATTAAATTCTACGTTAAAAGTCAGCCGCGCGCCTACCACTTGGAGCACGTTTTGCGCGTCCTGCTGTGGCTGGAATATCGAAACCGCAGCGGGCCAGCGTCGCCAGACCACGCCCCGGAGTCCGAGATACGTGTACTCTGCTGCCATTAAAATATTCCGGACCAGTCGCACGGCGCGCTGTACTGCCTCGGCGGCGCTCTGGTCTCCGGCGGTCTGCCCGCCGGGGCTGGCCGCGGCGCTGACGCCGTGGCCGTAACAATCGATGTTAATCCGGGCAGTGCTTTTCTGCCGCTCCATGATGTTGCTGGCTTTTTCGTCAAACGATGACGAGTCCCACCAGACGTTGACAACCGACGCCTGGTCGCCGTCCTGAAAAACGTCCCACGGGTTCGCGCGTTCCTGGTACACGCGCAGTCTCCACAGACCCGGGTCCGGTTTTGCCGCGTTGGTGGCCAGTACGACCTGCGCTGCGGACTCGATTGCCAGGATCGCGGCGATCTGGTCGCGTACGATCTCGACGGTGTCCTGCTTGTCAATCAGGGGCAGCGTCACGGGGCCCACGCCTCTAGTAAGCAAACGACTACGCCGAGGGTTCGATCTGGGTCACCCTGTCGGACTTTAAACGTGTGCGCGTCGCCGTTGATATCGTCGAACGCTACGAGCCACGGCGCGCTGTCCGTGTCGGCCACGGCGCGCGGTAGCGAGGTAAAACAGGCCGCCTGTAGAGACGAGATCCGCAACACGATAGACGCGACCCGCCCGGACACCAGTACACCGGTCTCCGGGTCGATCATCTGCGAAATATCGTCGGAATATCCGACAAGCGTGTCGTCGGTCAGTCCGTCAGGGTCGGTTAGCGTAATCGGCCAGCCGAACCCGTAGGCGCTATCCTCCAGGATGGCACCGAGGTCGTTCTCTGCGAGTTCGCGCAGCCCCACGGATCAGCCCCGGAGGACGTGCCCGGACTTTACGAACGCGTCTAGCGCGTCAGTGCCGCCCGCCAGGTCGTCGGCGGTGATCTCTGCCTCGACGTCGCCGGATAGGATGCCGCGTTTCGACGTAATCGATCGGCCCGGGGCGACGTAGTAGTCGGGGCGTGCGTCTGCTGCTGCGGCGTCTGCTGCTGCGGCGTCTGCTGCTGCGGCTTCTGCTGCTGCGTCGGCGGCAGACTCCAGCACATCGAGCAGGGTTTCCAGCTCGGCGTTGGTTAGCCCTTCGGTTGCTGCTGCTGCGTCTAGCACTACGATTGCCGCGATCAGTTCTGCTTCAGTCATTGTTCGTCGCCCTCATTACTGCCCGGCGGGACGTCCCGCCGGGTGTTAGTGGTGTCTCGTTTACAGCTGGGTGATTAAACAGCCGTAGGTATCGATTGCGGTCGGGATCATCAACGGACGCGCGCCGACACCGCCGAACAGCTGCTCGCCGTCTGCGGACAGCCACGCGTTAACGAATAGATCCATCCCGCCCGCGCCGTTTGAGATACGGCCTGGCAGCTCGGGCAATAGCCGGGCAGCTCCGCCGCCCATTAGCGCGCCGATGTTCGGGATAGCTCCGAAGGTGGCGTCGAGCCGGCCGGACGATGCCCGAACGATTACGTTGCCGCCGTCGATATAAAGTTCCTTGTTCCCGGTCTGCGCATTTTTAAAGCGGCCGCCGTATGTCCAGACGTCGTAGCGGTAGTTCCCGATCTCGACGATCCCGCGGAACGAGCCGCCGTCGCTGCGCATTTGCATCGGCGATATGGTGCCCAGGTCGATGCGGCGGATATCGAACCGCTTCTGAACGTCGGCGTTGCTGATGAATTTCTCAAACGCGTCGATGCCCATGATCAGCTGATCCGGGCCGGCCAGGCCGTCGTCGCGGATCTGCTCGGCCAGCGCGCTGATATCGGCGAGCATCTGCGCGCCGGTAGCGGTGGCCCACGAAACGCCCGAGGTCGGGAAGTGGCTCGACTTTGGTTTGTAGTCCAGCGCGTACAGCACAGCGCCGGCGCTATCGGTTAGCGAGACCTTGCCGGTCTGCAGTACCTGCGACGCCTGCTGCTCGTTAGCGCGGCGAATTTTCGCCTCGACTTTTGTCATTCCCGAAAAAATGCGGGTGATTACGTTCGCCCGGAAGTCTGGTGACTGGAACGGGTCCTGCCCGGGCATGCGCTTGAGCAGGTCGAACGAATTTACCGGGACCTCTTCCTTGAACACGGGCGGCTTGAACCCTTTGTTCGTGTAAATGTCGGCAGAGTTGGCGCGATACCCCGCGCTCAGGTCCTGCACGACGATAGCGACGTCCTCGTCGCTCCGTACAATATCGATCTCCACCTCTTCCGAGGTGTGGAAATTCTGCGGGGGGCTCTGGAAAAACCCGGACAGAAAAAGAGTCGGCTGCGCCATCTGGTTATAGACGGGAATCAGCTTGCTGGTGGTTGCTCCGCTCATGGCGTGGCGCTCCTGGTGCTATCGGCTACTGGGGCCAGTGGTTACTGGTTGTCCTGACTGTTGAGTTCCTGCACGTCGATCGAAACGAGCGTATAGGCGCGGAGTTGATCCAGTACGGCGTCGTCGACGTTGCTGGCGTCCCCGTCGGCGTCAATGGCCAGCCGTTCGGCGCGAACTGAACCGGACACCATGTCGCGGATTGCCTCGTCGCCTGCGCCGGTCGCGGTGACAGCGTACGTCAGGATCGCTTTCGGGATGCCGTTCTCATTGGCTACGCCGCCCTTAACGTACGGGACGAGCTTCAGGGACACCGAGTCGCGGGCGAGGATCGTGCCCTCGATTACGGTTCCGGCACCCGCGAAGGCCAGCAGGTCGTCTCGGAACTGCCCATCTTTCAGGATGATGCTGCCGAGGTCTACGTTTTCGATTGCGATGTTCGCCATGTCCGTTACTCCGGGTTGTATCCGAGTTTAGCAGCGACAAGGTCGACCACTTCGCCGACCCCCTGGTCGTCGCTCTGTTGGTCGGCGGCGTCAGCGGCGGACGTGTCGTCGCCCTCGCGCGCCTGCTGGTCGCCGCGATTCATGCCGGCGGCGGTGTATGTGGCGTGCAGCGCGGCGGTCATTTCGGTGCCGTCTTTAGCTGCAGCCAGCGCGGTTTTCATGTCGCCGGACGCTTCTCCGAGGATCAGGTGCGCTGATACGCGATCCCGCTCGGCGGCGGTGCCGTCCTCGCGGACAGCCGCATACACTGCGGGGTGTTCTGCTTGTAGGGTTGCCTTGTCCATGCTTTTCGTCTCCGACGAGGTTGGTACCGGCTGGCGCTTCGCGCCCGCTACGGTGTCGATCATGCCGCGCTGTCGCGCAGCCTCGGCCAGCAGTGTAGCACCCTGACCAAAATTTTTGTTGACATTTTCGATTGACGTACTTCGCCCCGTAGCGATGGCATCCGCGAACAGTTCGTGCAGCGCGTCCAGCTCCTCGACTACCACGGCCTGCCCGGCTGCTGTCGCCAGGTCCGGGCGTTTCTTCGGCGCTGCCGTGCTGGCCAGCTGCACGACGGTCGGGTCGATGCGTCCGGCGACTGCTATGCCGATGCTACCGATCCGCGCCGCGCGGTTGCCCGCCTCGATGGTGTCGGCCTGTGCGGCGAGCGCGTAGGCTGCAGACGCGGCCACGTTGCTGACGCGAGCGGTGATCGGTTTGGTGGCCGCCTCCAGCGCGGCGATGGTGTCGAACAGCCCGTCGATAGTTCCGCCGGGGCTGTCAACCGACAACACGACCCGGGATACGCCCGGGTCCTGCTCGGCCGCAGCCAGTGCTGCAGTGATCTCCGGATACGTCGTGTTCCCGCCGCCGAACAGCATCGCGAAGAAATCCGGCCGGTTAGTGAGTACGCCCGCGACGGCGATGTCCGCCACGTCCCCGGCGACGGTCAGCAGGCGCGGAGCGCCCCCCTCACTGTCGCCGAACCGCGCCGCGAACGCGTCGACCTGCGCGGCGGTCGGCGTGTAGCCGCTCGCCTGTTCTATGTTCTGCAGTACGCTCTGCTCTAGTAGCCACATGGCTTGTTCTCCTGTTCGTTTACGTGTCGGCTAGCCGGTGCAGCCCGACGATAGAATTCCCGACAGTTACCGTGCCCGCAATATCAGACGCCGCCCACATTGACAGCTTGTCCCCCGCCAGAACTGAAAAGATACCTGTGGCGGTCGTCGTGGTGGCTTTGTTGTTGTTCGCCTGGCTGTTCGGCACTGGCGAAGGCGCGAAGAGTAGCTGCCCGGCGCGCTCTATGGCTAGCGCGAAGGTCACCGTCGCGCCGTTTGCGGAGTGGCGAAACGTGATCCAGCCGCCCGGCACAACGTAGTCGCCGCCGATCTCGATAACTATCGCGGCGCCGTCTACCGAAATCTGGTGCAAAGGCGGGTTACTGGCGTACGCGGCGACCTTGTAGAAACCGCCAAACGGACCCGGGCCGGCCACTTGCGGAGTTAGCGGCGGGTTCATCGTGTCGTTGCCGCTCGGGTGCGCCAGCACGGCTACTGTGTAGGGGTCAGGGTCGCCGGAGTCGCGTTTCTCGATCTGCATCGAGCCGTACGGCTGCACGACTGGGGCGCCCTGCGCACCTCCGCCACCGTTGCCTGGGCTGAACGGGGCGCTTGGTGTCGGTACGGCGATCCGCCCGATTTTGCGGCGCTTGCCGTTGATTGCTACGATCAGTTCGTTTTTGTCCAGACTAACGCTGGTTATGCTCTCGCCGTCCTTGCCGTCGCGGCCATTACGTCCCGCCTTTCCGTCCTTACCGTCTCGGCCTGCCTTGCCCTGCGCGCCTTGCGTACCGGCTGCGCCTGGCGCCCCGGGTTCTGCCGCTTCGGGTGCCGGCATGCGGGCGTGAACAACCGCTGCCACGTCGGCAACGCTAACCGGTGGCGCGTCGCGGCCGTCTCTCGGCTCCGGGAGTCTGGACAGCACGTCAGCGACCAGCGCGCCGGTGTCGATCGGTTCGGGGTCGGCGGGCGCGGGGATCTGCGCGATAATGTCCTCGATATCGGGGGTCGACCCGTCCCGGCCATCCCGGCCATCTGCGGCGACGGGTAGCCCCTCGATCTGTGCGCGTAGCTCGCTGATCTCGTCGCGCATCGCCTGGAATGCGGCTAAAATTTTCTCAGTCATCGGTCTGCTCGGCTAGGTAGTCGTCGATCGCCGCTTCCAGCTCGTCGGTAGCCACGCTGGCGGTCGGTTCGCGGTTGTCGCTGGTCCCGAGCGCTGCCATTTCTCGGCGTAGCTCCAGGATCGGCGCCAGTGCTTCGGCTAGCTGCTCGTTTTCGCGTTTCAGGCGCTGTGTGTTCTTGCTGAATTTGGTCCCGGTGGTAATCCGCGATTCGCGTGCCCGCGTCGAGTACCCGCCCGCGACCAGTAGGTCGGACGCTTTGACCTGCTTGAGCTGGTCGGTCGACGGCTTAATCGACCCGTACCAGTCCGCGCTGGTCCACGCGGCGAACTTGTCGTATTGCGCCGGGTCGCGCCATGCGTCCAGCAAACCGGGCGCGATGACCGCCCTGTTTAGCGTTTCGCTGACCAGCCACTCGGTATAGACCGGCGCGCAGAACGTCTCGCCGAACTCCGACCAGATCCTATTCAGGTAGATCTTGAATTCGTTTATTGCCGCCTGGCTGGCGCTGTAGTTGTTGGAGAACGCCAGCCGCAGGATCTCCGGCGGGATCTCGTTCGCCCACGCTACGGACTGGATGATCGCCTCCTCGAACGTGCCGAAATTTACGTCTGTGCCTTCGCCGCCTTTTAGTACCGGCTCCTCGCCGTGCTGCAGCTCCTCGATAACGAGGCCAGGGAGCTGCTGCGCAATGTTGAACTTCCGCGGGGTACCTTTCGTCGTGTCATCAGAGACGCTAGCTGTGCCGCGTTTAACCGCGCCGCCTGTCATTGGTAGTGTGCCCGGCTTGTCCTGTGTTTTCTTGATGAACATGGCCAGAATCGAATTTATAACCGCTTTGCGCTGCGCAGAGTCCCGGTATCTGTCGACCTCGCGGAGGGACTGCAGCACCAGCGACAGCAGCGGTTGGCCGCGCACGTCGTCGAGGCGCCTGTCGGTGCCGAACACCAACCAGGCTACGCGCCGCCCGGACCGCTCGCCGTATGCCGGGAGGCGTTTGTACGTGCCGTCGGTCTGCCTGACGTGGTACGCAGCCACGCGGCCGCGTCGGTCGTGTTCTACGCCGTGCGTGATCGTGTGGCCTTTTCGTATGTTCTTTTCGCCGCCTAATGGCGTGTTGACTGCGCCGCCCCGTACCAGCTGCACGGTCGGCGAGCGGGTCGTGCGGTTCATGTGCAACACGACCAGCACATCGCCCTCGACCAGCGCCTCCATGCGGGCGGATCTCTGCAACGCGCCGAACGTGTTGACGCCGAGCCGGTCACAGGCGGCGGGCGTTTTGCCCCACAGTCCGAACCGGTTCTCGGTGATCTCTGTCCAGTCCTGCAGGCTGTCGGTCGGTACGCCTAGCACCTGCTCGTCGGGTGCGGACTCGGGAGTCAGTCCGGTGTTAATTTCGTTTGTTACGAGTCGGCGGATGATGCCGCGCGCGTAGTGGTTGCTGTTGAACAGCTGCGCGGAGCGTGCCCGCAGCGTCCAGTAGTCGACGGACTGGATCTGGGTGTCGCCGAACCCGCCGAAGAACTTGTCGCCGTCCAGATTCGTGTCTACCCACGGCGCGGACGCCACGTACTCGGGCAGGTCGTCAACTGCTACCGCCGGCACGGCGGGCGGAGGTGGGCGGAACCAGTCGAGCCAACTCACCAGCCAGGCGCCACGGTTACTGCGCCGCCGGTCAGGCGTGCTTGCTGGGTCGTCAGTCGGTTGTAGAGGCTGTCGAGCATTTTATTCAATTCCGGGATCTCTGCGCGCGTGACGGTCTGCCGCGACTGCCCTGTGTCGAGTATGTAGCTCTGCACGCCGCCCTGCTTGCCGATGGCCAGCAACGCGTCCTCGTAGGCGACGATCTGCTTTTTTGTTGCGGCAATCCGTTCCTGCAGAAATTGTCGGTCCATTGCGCGGGCGCTGCCTCGGTTGGGTGTAGCGTTACCTTGCCACTGTACTGCCTGCGGTTCGGGTGGTCAAGCGGGCGGCGCCTCGCTGAAAAACAGCTGCTCGGTTTCGACGTAGTCCCAGAACCGGGGCCAGTCGACCTCCTCCAGCTCAAACTGCTGGATGCAGACGAGCCACGCGACGATCTCGGCGCCTGCGTGCGTGTAGCCGAGCAGATCCCAGAGTTCATTGCGCGATCCGCCGGGGCGGTGCCAGTAGTACGACGTGTTCCCGCGGTCGTCGACTTTCTCGCGGCGCGTCTCGACCGTGAGCTCTTTCATGGCCTTGTCAGGCACGTCGATCGGGGCGTTGAAGTGGTAGCTGCCCTGGTCGCCGTGCTGTTCGTCCCACTCGCGCCGCAGAACCGACGCCAGGCGATCCTTGTAGTGGTCGACGGTGACCCGGTACCCGGTCGTCCCCGCCTGCGTGGTGAACTCGCCGAACTCTGTGATCGTCTGGCTTTTCGCCGGGCGGTCTCTGCCCAGGATCGGGTAGACCCCGGACTCGTAGTCCGCGCAGAACGTCGACACGGTATCGTTCGCGTACCCGGCGTCGACCAGGGTCAGCGCGATGCCGTACTCCTTGCCGTCGTCGGCCGTGTAGCGTTTCTCCTCGACAATTGTGCGCAAGCGCCCCCAGACGGGGCTGGTCAGCTCCGCGCAGTCATCGTCGTCGTCTGCCCGCTCCAAACGCCAGTAATCGACGAGGTACACCCGCAGGTCGCGCGTGACGCCCATCACCGAGACGGCCAGGTCGCGCTTTTGCACGTCGACCGTGCAGATCAGCAGCAGCACCGGCGAGCCGGAGTACTTCGCGGCGTACTTGTTCGGGATCTCGCCGAGCTTGTACGCGGGGCGGCGGTGCGACGATACGCTGGCGAATCGGACGCGCGCGCCGGTGACGCGGTACGGGACGCCTAACGTGTTGTTATAAAATTCCTGGTACTTCGACACGCTGGTCACCTGCTTGGTGCCCGGGTCGTAGCTCTCCAGGTAGTCGGCGACGCACTTGTACCACGGCCGAAAACCGAACGGGCTGTAAAACGCCGGCAAGTGGTACGACCGGATTCCGGGTTCTTTCGCGCGGGCAGTCGGGTTCCAATGCGCGCCGTTCTCGGTAGCGAACAGCGACTCCTTGTCGTGCTCCGGGTGGCCGTGGCCACAATTCGCGCAGTGATACCTGACCGACTCCAGGATCAGTGCGCCTTGCTCTGTCTCCCACCTGAAACCGCCGATCAGGCCGGTGTCTTTGCTGACGTGCTCCATCCGCAGTTCTTGCGGGAAGCTGCACGACCTGCAGAGCACTAAGTACTTCCGCTGGTCGCCGCGTGCGTACGCCTCGCCGATCATCGACGGCTCCAGGAGCGGCGTCGACCCGCGCAGGATCTTGCGGACGGACCAGTATGCGGACAGCCTGGCGTCGGTTAGCGTGTCGCTGTTGCCGTCCTTGCCGACGGCGCGCTTCCAGCCGTCGAGTTCGTCTTTGAGCATCAGGGGCACAGAGTACTGCCGCATCTTTGCCGCGTTCAGTGCGCCGTTGTAGATCAGGAAGCCGCCACCGTCCCACTGGATGAAATCCTTAGTTTTCCCGGTCTTTCTGGTGTTGCCTTCGTCTGCCGACCGGATCAGGTCGGAGAACCCAGACTCGTTGATCATCGGCAAAATGTTGTTTTCTACGCGGCCGCTGGCCAGCTCTTTGTCGGCGGTGATAAACATGGCGGCCTGCGTTTTAATATGCGCGATGTAGTACAGCAGCACGGACTCCAGGAGCGTCGTGTACCCGGTCTGGACCCCCTTCATCAGGTTCACCTCGCGCACCGGCGACAGCGGGTCGAAACACTCGATGATCTCGCGCAGGAACGGGAACAGGTCGTACCGGATAAACCCGGGCCGGGGGCTGACGCCCTGCGGCAGGTACCGGTTGTCTTCGTTGAACTTCACCGGGCCGAGTCGCTCGATGCTGTCCGGCATGTCGTCGACTTCGCCGATCAGCCAGTCAACGCCGATCTGGTCGAGGTCAGGCATTGCGCAGCGACCGCTGGATTTTCGACTTAATGGGCCGGATAAACGACCCCAGGATGTCGGAGACGTACGCCTCGACTTCGGACAGCTCCGCGCCGGCCGCGTGTTTAGACACCACGCCGGCGGCTATCGACTTCGCGCCGTCTTTCATCAGGCGCAGGTGCGCGGCGTTGAACACGTCGATTACTCCGCGGTGTACCAGCTCGCGGCTGATCAGCTCGCCTTTCGTTTTCGCGTTCTTTAGCCGCTTCTCGTTGATCGCTTCAATTTTTTGGGTGGCGTTGAGCCACTCCAGGAATTTCGTGTCGGTGCCGAACTGCTCGATTAGCGCCCGGAGCGGCATGTCTAAAAATTGCTGTATTTCTTCCGGGATCTCGGCGGGTGGTTCCGGGGCCGGGGCGCTGGCGGCAGCTACCACGGCGGACAGGTCGACCACCATCGGCGGTCTCTCCGGCGGGGGCGCTGCGACGGGTTCGACTAGTACGCCGAGTGCCAGGATTGCGTCGCGTATCCGGCTGGCGCGAGTGGTGCCAACGGATAGTCCGCGCTTGATCAGCCCGGCGGAGACGCGGCCGTGTCGCCGGCAGATCTCGACGGCCTGGTCGTGCAGGGCGTCGACGCCTTCGGCCGGCGCGGGCGGTTTCGGTGTCTTCGGCCCGGCGTGCTTTTCGCGGTACGCGATAGCTGCGGGGTGGTTGGCGTCGATCTGTTTACCGGCTAACGCGCCGCGCAGGTGCGTAACGCACGCAGCGGTCACGCTGGTAGTCGATACGCCGACGAGCTTGGCGTACGCGCTCCGCCTGATTATGTTTTTTGGCATAGCGGGGATGGTAGCACGCCCTGCCCGTCCCGGCGGCCCTGCCGGTTCCGAAATCGCTTTTTGTGCGAGGGCTGCGCGGCGGAATCAAAACGGCGCTATGGCCCCCATAGGCGCGCAGTACCAGCAAGGGGGGGGGGGTGCCACGCGCTACCCGCGGAAGAGCCCACGCCGGCGTAGCTGCTGACGCAGCGCGTCCGCGTAGAACGCGGGCAGCATGCGCTCCGACTCCACGACAGCCGGGCGCAGCCACGGGTTAGCCGGTACGCGGACAGTCGGCCGGCTCATGCTCCAGACCATCTCGACTTTCGGCGAGCGCTTGCCCCCGGTCACGCGGAAAATGCCGCGCGTCCTGCCCAGGTCGAGGAAGACGTACTTGTTGCCGCCCGCTGCAGCCTGGCGTACTGCTGCCGCGTTGCGTGCTGATCGTCCGCCACGACCGCTGCGTCCGCGCAGGTTGATCGACGACAGTTTGTTCGGCTTGCGTGGTAGGCGCGTACGGGGGCGCGCGCCCCGGCCCTGGCCTGCTGAGTAGTTGGTCGCTATGGGTCCGCTTTCAGTGCCGCCGAACTCTTGCGTCTCCAGGTAGTCCGCGACGCTGCCGACGACAGCGGCCTGGTGGCGCACGTTCAGGGTGCGCGCCTGCTCGACCTGGATGCTGCGGGCGGTGAACGTGTTGCGCAGGGTCATTCGCTTGGGCAGGTCGGCCCGTGCGATCTTCATCGCCTGGAACGCCCCGCTGTTCACGGTCTGCTTTGTGGCGAACGGGAACGCCCTGTCAGCGAATACCTGCAGGTCGCTCTCCAGCCGCCGTATGTCCTTGTCGTCGATGTTAAACATCGCGCGCTTTTACCACGGCGGGGGCGGGGCGTCAACGACTTCCGCGTTACGTTGTTACGCAATCCGGCCTTATTGTTAGTATATTTATATACTTACCTTACCTACCCCCTATTTATACTCTATTTACATATTCTTTTAAAAAAGAAATATAGTGTAATAGTAGTAACAACCCGCGCCGGTGTTGACTCTCCCGAGAGTCGAAAAGCGTACCACGTTACGTAACTTAGCGGCGTACCGTAACGCGTCACGCTTTTGCTGTTACGCTTGACATTTGCCACTTTACGCCGGTACTATCCACAAAACGAATTTGGAGCGAACATGGAAAACGAGCTACTAACGGCTAAAGAAGTCGCGGAAGCACTGAGAATCAGCCTGCGCACCACCCGCACCCTACTCCGATCTGGCGCTATTAAGAGCCATAAACTCGGCCACCGAACGGTCCGAATAAAGCGTACCGATCTCGACGCATACCTGCAGAGCACCGCCGAGGATCTGGACGAGTACGACGCGGTCGACTTCGCCGACGACCTGGCGTCCAGGGCGTGACGCTCGCCGAGCAGCTCCATGGCGCCGGCGTCCGGGTGTTCCCCGTCACGCAGGACAAGCGGCCGGCCGTCAAGGGCTGGCAAGACCCCCTGCCCCCGGCGGAGTACCAGTGGCCGTCAGACCGCGTCGGCGTACCGATACCGGCCGGCGTGTTCGTGGTCGACCTCGACACCTATAAGGGCGTCACGCGCGCCGCAGTCGAACAGGCGCTAGGCGGGCCACTACCGTGGGACGCAGCGATGATCCAGCGGACCGCAAACGGCGGCGAGCACTACGCGTTCCGCTCCGATGTTCTTGACCTGCGTCAAGGCGCCGACCTACTAGACGTGATCGGGTTCGACACGCGCCGCGCAGGTGCTGGTTTCATTGTTACCGGCGAAGGATACGCCCCGCACGGGTTTGGCCTGTTCGCACTGGCGCACCCTGCCGCGCTGCCGCCGTTGCCCGACACGGCCACCCGGGCGCTACGGCGACCCGAGCCAACCGCCGCACCGGCGCCACGGGATGCCCCCGCAAACGCCACCGAGGCCGCCACGGCCCTGCAGCACATCGACCCAGACTGCACCCGTGACGAGTGGGTCCGCGTCGGAATGGCCCTGCGCAACCTGTTCAGCGATGAACCGGCCACCGGCGAACAGCTGTTCCACGACTGGAGCGCCCGAGGTGCCGAGACGTACACCGGCCCCGAGGACGTCGAGCAGCAGTGGGCGAGTTTCAAACCGGACGGCGGCATAACCGGCGCGACGCTGTTCCACGTCGCCATGCGGGCCGGCTGGGTGCCGCCGAAGTCGTTTGACACGGCGAGCGCGTTCGGCCCCACTGCCGCACCGGCCGACGCGTACGCCGCCGCAGTCGAGGACATCACCGCCCACGCCATCGACCCGCTGCAGACGCCCCGGATCATCGAGGCGGTGCGCACGTTTACCGGGTCGGCGGAACAGTCCGGCGTGCTGCGCGCCCTGTTGGCCAGAACACTGAAAGAGGACGGCCAGCTCACCCCGGAGCTGCGCGACCTGACACGGGCGCCTAGTGCACCGTCGGCCGGCCTATACGACAAGAACCACACCAGCAACGCGCAGACGTTCCTCACCCGGTGTTACCCTGACAACCGGTTGATGCGCCTGGACGAGGTGTGGTACGGCTACGAAGGCAAGGCATGGGCCGAGCTGCCCGACGCCGAAGTTCGCCACCGCGTCACTGCCGAGCTGGAGCCGTCGCTGCCGCAGATCGGAACGATAGTCGGGACCTACGCCGTGCTGGCCGAGAAGGCGTACCGGCCCAGCGTGGCAATGAACCAGACCGGCCGCCCGCTGGTGGTATTTGATAACGTGGTCCTGGACCTGGCAACCGGCGAGCTGCTGCACCACCACCCCGACCAGCTGACCACCAAGCTGCTGCCGTACGCGTACCGCCCCGAGGCGACCTGCCCGCGATGGCTGCGGTTCATGTCCGAGCTGTTCGCCGGCGACAGCGAACGGGTCGAACTGCTGCAGCAGTGGCTCGGGTACATGCTGTCGCCGACGTACCAGTACCAAAAAATTATGCTGTTCATTGGCCCGCTCCGCGCCGGTAAGTCCCTGATCGGGCAGGTACTGGAGGCGCTGGTCGGCGAGCGTAACCACTCCGCCGCGTCGCTCGATTCGTTTGCCGCTGACGACTTCCTGGACAGCCTGCGCGGTAAAACGGCGGCGTTCAGTGGCGACACCGCTAAGCGGGTCAACCGGACGAAAATCGACACCGTGATCGAGCGGCTGAAAAAAATTAGCGGCGGCGATGCTGTCGACTTCGGGCGCAAATACAAGTCCAGGCAGTCGGTACGCCTGCCGACCCGGATCACGCTGTCGAGTAACCACGTTCCGCGCCTGTTTGATGACAGCGAGGCGCTGGCGCACCGGCTGCTGGTGCTACCGTTCGACGTGTCGTTCGCCGACCGCGAAGACCCGTACCTAATCGACGCGCTGCTGTCCGAGATCGAAGGGATCGCGGTGTGGGCGCTGCAGGGCCTCGCGCAGCTGAACGCGCAGGGCCAGTTCACGGTGCCGGCGTCCAGCCGAGACGAAACCACGTTTATCGCCGAAACGTTCAACCCGCTGCGGGCGTTCATCGAGGGGCGCTGCATCCTCGGCGGCGATGCAGTCGTCAAGGTGTCCGACCTCTACGACGCCTACCGGGTGTGGGCGACCGCAGAGCAACACGACACGCTGCTCGGCCGTAACACCATGGTCGCGGCGTTTAAAGACGCCACGCGCGGCCGTGGGTGCAAGTACGCACCGCACCGCGTCGGCGACAGCACCGTGCGCGGGTTCAAGGGGCTGTCCCTGGTCGATGCGTCGGGCACCGGTAGCGCCGGCACGGCCGCAGCGTTCCAAACGAACAATTAACCACCGAGAGGAATAGACGATGCCAGACGAAAACAGGGAAACGACTGTCGCCGAGTTTGAAGAGGCGTTTAAAAAGACGGGCAAGATGATCCGGTTCGTTTTTATTAAGCTAGACGGCGAGTGGTATGACGCCACCGCGCAGGACTTCGGGGTGTGCGTTGACTACCGGCTGCTGGGGACCACGGCGAAGCGGCTCAGGCAGGACGAGATATCTGCGGTGTTCGTCCCGCGGCCCCCTGCACCGCCGGCCCCCGCCGCGTGGCGCATGACCGTAGAGCCGAAAGGCGTGGGCTGGGTCTGGCGACTGCAGCACCCGGCGCACCCCCGGGCGGCCGTTGTGGCCCCGCTCCCGCTCGCGGCCGAGCTGGACGCGAGGTACGACGGCCTCGGATTCGCCGCCGAACAGGGCTACCTGGTCGAGGCCAGATGACCCGCCAGAACTGCGCGGCGCGGCAATACAGCGACCAGATGCAGTGCGGCCCGTGCGGGCTGACCTGGGACATGAACGACGACGACGACCCGCCACCGTGCGCCCCGGACGACCCGAAAGCGACCGGCCGGGCCGCACTGCAGGCGATGCGCCGGATAGTCGAGGGCCGCCGGGACGACGTAGCGTGCCGCGGCGAGGGCGGCGGCCTGCCAGATAATAAAGGGTTTCGTTACCGGTAACGGGGCGTTACACTAGCGCCAGACACTGACCATAACGAGGGCAACACAATGATCTACACGATAAACCTGCGGCAGATCGCCGCGCTGCAACACCTGGCCACCACGGGCAACGTCCGGTACTACCTGAACGGCGTCCACGTCACTATCGACGGTAACGTCGTGACCTGCGAAGCGACCGACGGTGCCGCAATGGGCCGGTTCACCGAGGATCTGCCGAACGCAGGCGACCCCCTCGGCATCAGCATCATCATCCCGATTGACGCCGTGAAACGCATCAAACTGCGCAAGGCGGACGACGACCACGGGATGCTCATACCGCTGGCAGCGAATGGCGTGTGGGCGATCACGAACGCCGCCGGGCTGTCGGTCCAGTTCGACGCGATCGACGGCACGTTCCCGGATACCGACCGGGTCATACCGCCAGACAGCAAGGACAAACCGACCCCCGCGAACTACGACTTCGACCTGCTCGCCAAGTCCGGCAAGCTGGGCAAGGCGATGCACCTGCAGCACCCCGGCACGTTCACGATCGACCAGCGCGGCGAGTCCGGCGCTGCCGTCACGCACTCCGCCCTGCCGGGCTTCGTCGGCGTCGTTATGCCTTTTCGGCCGGGCGTACGGTGACCCGCTCGCAAGGGTGGACGTCAGGGACGAACAGGGTCGTCGCGTTCCGCAAACGGGCCGCCTCGAACGGCTGGAAACGCCGGGACTACTACGCCACGCCGGAAGAACACGAACGGCTGGTCGAGCTACTAAAACAACTGCGAGGGTCGCCCAATGCGCCTAGTAAATAAACTACTGTTCAAACTGACCGCAAACCGCCCCGTGCGGTTGATCGAGCTGGACGCCGGCCCGTACCTGGAGCGGTACTACCTCGGACAGATCGGCCCGTCGACGTTCTACCTGCACCGGTTCGTCAGCGCAGACCGCGAGCGCCACCTGCACAACCACCCGTGGACGTGGGGCCGCGCGCTGGTGCTGTCTGGCGGGTATAGCGAAGAGGTGGTCGACGATATCACCGCCGCCGCGCCGACCGGCTGCGTGCTGCGTACTCGCTGGATCGCGTGGTTTAACCGCGTCGACGGCAACCACTTCCACCGCATCGCCGCCGCGAAGCCGGGAACCTGGACGCTGTTCGTCCACGGCCCGCGCGCCGTCGTACCGGGCGGCATGGCCAGCAAGCTGAAAGGTTGGGGTTTCCTGGAGCCGCTCGCCGGGCAGGTAGTGTTCCGCCCGTTCGCGTCTGGCAAGTCGCAGTGGTGGCTCGACGCCCCGCTCGGCAGGGACAGCGACCGGGAGCCGTTGCTGTGAGTACCGGCGGGTTCGACCTACTCCCGGACTGGAAGCAGGGCGGGTTCGCTGTGTACCTGGCCGACAGCCCGGACAGAGTGGGTTCGCTGCTGCCGTCCGCCGCCGGTGCTGGACGCACGATAGCGGCCCTGCTCCGGGACTTCGGCCGATGAACGCAGCCAGTCACGGTACACGGCGAAGGCGCCAACGCCAGCGAGGCGCTGTCCCAGGCCATCGCCGAGCTGCGCCGGAACGCGGCGCGGTATCTGGCGGACGCTGACGCGTGGTCGGAGGCGTTGTCGTGAGATGGCGGCACGTGGCGCTGCTCGCGCTCGGGTTCCTCATATCCGCCGTTCGGTGGCTGCTGGGCTACGGATAGAAAATAGCGGTTGCGTTACCGGTAACAGGGCGTTACACTAGCGCCAGACAATAACCAACCACAGGGCGAAACACCATGGCAACATTCATCACGTCTTTTAACGGCCTAATAGCTACCCGCGCGTCAGTCGCCGTACCGAATCTCGTCAGGGTCGATGCGTACCGCCAAGCCGGCGCCGTACTGCTCCGGGCGTCGTCCGGGCACAACCTGGCTAGCCTCCCAGGCCGGGCGGTTATCACAAACGCGGAGTTCGCCGACCTGCAGGCCGCCGACCCATACGACGGGGTGGCAACCGCAGCCAAGGCGCTAGCGCTGGTCGGGTGGACCGCCTGCTAGCCGAACGACCCACGCGGCGACCTGCTGCATCACCGTGGCGTCGACGCGGCCGTTCAGGTCCGCGTCGGCCGCGACCACCCCCTGCGCGATAACCGGCACGCACCGAACACGCACCGCGTGCCGTAGCACCGCGCGCCGCATGTTTGGGATGGTGCCGAAACAATACGACACCGCCGCCGGGCTGACGCCGGCTGCAGCCGCCACGCCGGCGCGGGTCAACTCCCGATAGCTGCTCCCGTCCGTCTGCGCTAGCTGCAGCGCGACGTCCAGCAGCTGTATCCGGCGCCGCGCCGGGTCTAACCGTGCTGCCCTCATAGTTCCAACCCTCCTGTGCTGAATGTTGCGAACCCGCCGGCGTTACGCACCAGCGCCAAGAACGCCGCCTGTGCGGCCTCGCGTCCGTTGCCAGTGTACGACCACCCGGGCCGCTTCGTCTCTACCGCCCCGAACTGCGCGATCGTCGTGCCGACGTCCTGCGGCCGGATCTGCCGCGGTATGGCCAGGATCAGGTCGGACGACTTAACCACGCGGTTCAGCCGTTCGGAGTCGTTCGCCAGCCCGTACCGCACCGGCCGCTGCCGTTCGCCGCAGTCAGGACAGGTCGCGGGCGTCGCCCCGACGTTATTACGCCACGCCAGCGCACCAGAACGCGCCGCCCTCATGCGGTCCTGCTGCTGCGCCCATGCCTCCGACTGTCCGCCACTGTCCGCCACGTCCGGCCAGGGTATCGCGCCGATCATTGCGTTCAGGTCTGCGGCCGCCGCCGGGTGCTGTGCTGCCCACTCGTTGTACGTCATGCCGTCATGTCCTCTGAGAACCGTTCCGTTATGCGCTGGATCAGCGCGTCAGTGTCGCGGGCGGGCAGTGTGAACGCCGTCCCGATATCTATGCCGAACCGGTGGTAAAACCGTCGGTGCTTCTCGCTCAGTGTCCGGCCGTCTGGCTGCATACCCGCCCACCAGGCGACGAGCTCCCGCAGGACCTCGCGGCGGTGCTTCGCGGCCCGGTGTCGTTTCATATCCGCGCCCCGACCGATCGCCGGTATTCCGCGCCGCAGCTGGTCGGACCCGTACGCGTCGTCGTCCATGCCCGCGCGATCGATAGCCGCGAACAGCGCCGCCATGCCCTCGACGTCCAGCTCCATCAGGTCGCCGTCGACCTGATCGGGTGCTCTGCGCTCTGGTATCGCCGGGACGTGCCCGCAGTACGGACAGGCGGCAAAGAACCGTTCGTACGGCTGCGTGCAGGCGTCGCAGACGCGCTGCGGTATCGTATCGGCCGCGCTGTCTCGGGTGCCTTTGTCCTTGCCGTCCAGCGACCAGCGGCGCGGCCAGTTCGGCATGCCGTGGCGCTCCCAGTTTCGTACCGGGTCGATGATGATCGCCTCCGGTTTCGGGCCGGCCGCTATCGCCGCGCGCCTCCCGTCTACGGTCGACAGGTCGAACCCGCCGGCGTATATCACGCGCAACGCCCGACCGACCATCTGCAGGTACTTCGCCAGCGACTCGGTTGGCCGCGCCAGTAACACCGCCTCGACGCCCGGCACGTCGAACCCCTCGTCGAACAGGTCGACGTTGACCAGGACGTCCAGGCCGCCGGTCTGGAACGCGTCCAGATCCCGGTCTCGCTCGCGTCCGTCCGTTTCACCGGACAGCGCCACGGCGGCGACACCGTCCGCGGTGAACGCGTCGGCTATTTCGTGCGCGGTGGCGACGTCGGTAGCGAACACGATCGCCTTTTTGCCGTCCGCGAACCGGCGGTAGTGCCTGACCACGTCGCCGACCAGGTGCGACTCGACCACCCGGGCGCGCAGTGCTTTCGCGTTGAGCTCCCCGGACGCCGTGATCGCCACGCCGGACACGTCCAGGTCGGTCATCGGTGCGCGGTACGTGAACGGCGACAGGTATCCGCCCTCGATCAGTTCTTGCGTGCTCGGCCCCTCGACCATCACGTCGGCGAACCCGTCCGCCTCGCGCCCGAGCCCCTTGCCGTCGGCCCGGTCGGGCGTGGCAGTAACGAACAGTTGAACGCCCCGATCGAGCGCCTCGACAGCCCGCGCCCACAGCCCCGACTCTACGTAGTGGTGCCCCTCGTCGAATACAGCCAGCGTCACCTGGCCGAGCCACCGCTGCAGTTCGTCGTTGCGCCCGCTGGCTGCGCTGGTGATCGTCTGCACCGACGCGACGCCGGCCAGGGCGTGCGGGTCGACGTACGACCGGTCGAACTCTTTAAGGTGCTTGCGCCTGATCCGCGTCACCACCGCAGGCGGCGCGATAACGCGGTGCTTAACACCGAGCCGCGCGAGCGTCTGGCTGATCTGCCCGATGATCTCTTTACGGTGGACCACCGCCGCGCAGGCGCCGACGTGCCGCTGCATGATTGCCGCAAACGACACGGTTTTCCCGCCACCGGTCGCGCAGACACCCAGCACCGACGGCGCCGTCTGCCACGCGTCCCGGATACCCCGAACGAACTCGGCCTGATAGTCGCGGAGCCGTATCGTCACTCGGTCGGCGTCCGGTACGCTGACCAGTTACGCCCTGACCCGTCCGGGTAGCGCGGGACGTTTAACAGTCTGCCTAGCTCCTCGCCGTCCCCCGACGCCATGTAATCAGCCACGGCCCGGCGGATCTCGCGCCGCAGCTTGGCGACGGCCACCCGCTCGGCCCGGTCTAGGGGGTCGCCGCCCATCAGACCTGCACCCCGTCGGCGTGTTTGGTAGCCAGCGGCCGGTAGTCCGCGCCGGCAGTCTCTCCGCAGCTGCCGCAGACCATGGCAGGGACGACGTTCTGGTGGAAATGCCCGTCGTCGTACCCGCCCTGCTGGGTCTCCTCGTCGCAGTGCTCGCAGGCGAATATCGCCCGGAAGTCTCTGCGGTGCTGTGAAAGGATCTTTTTAATACGCACTCCGTTCTCTCCTGAAAAAATAGTAGTTGACATGCCGGTCAATAGTGCCGATAGTTGACGGCGTTGTCAATTAACAAACCGAGGAAAAACGCAATGAGCAAAACGATTAGCTTAACGATCCCGTACGAACCCGACGCGCTGTCCATGGCCAGCACCATGCTACTCGATATGGCGCGGCTACTGGAGCAGACAGGCGGTGCGCCCGCCAGCAGCCCGGTAGTGCTCGCACTCGCAGAGCAGTACGACGCAGAGCAGCTCCACGCCTCCGACGAGACGCAGAACCAGGCAGCGGACGACGGCGTGAACCCTGTCCCGGCAGAAATGGCCGGCACGGTTGGTCTGGACGGGCAGGATCGCGAAGACCCCGGGCTGCCCGTAGCCGGCCCGGACACCCGAGTCGACGGCAAGGGCGTACTGTTCGACGGCAAGTACTGCGCCGCAGCGGCCGACCCGTTCTACGCGGCAGGTAAGTACGCCGGACAGTGGAAGAAAAAACGCGGCGTTTATCAGTCTACCTACGACGCGTGGCACGCTGCAGAAGTGCAGGCGCTGTACGAGACGGCCACCGCCGGAGCGGTAGACGGGGCTCTCGGCATACCCGCTGGCGACACCGCCGCCGCGTTCGCACCAGACGACGCGCAGCCTGAGCAGGCCAAACCGCAGACAGTCGGCGAGTTCATGGGCTGGGTAGCCGAACGTCAGGCCGCTGAAACGCTGACGCAGGCCGATATCGACGGCGCATACGCTGCGTGCCAGTTGACCGTCAACATGCTGTTCCCGCCGACTAACGAGTCTACCGTCGCGGGCCATATCTCGCGGCTACTCGCTGCGCTGGGCGCCTAATGTCACAGCACGCACGGTTTGCTCCTAGCGGCGCGCCGGTCTGGGGCCACTGCTCCGGGTCGGTGCAAGCGCAGGCCGCGTTCCCTGACACCGAGACGCCCGAAAGCCGCGAGGGCACCGCAGCGCACTGGGTTATCTCCGAGGTGCTGTCGAGCGGCACCGTCATGGCGTACGCCGCCGACCTGCTCGGGCAGACCGCGCCGAACGGCGTGGTTATCGATGAAAAGATGGTCGAAGGCGCGCAGGTAATGATCGACGATGTGCTGGGTGTACTCGCCGCGTGTGCCGGGGCGGAACTGCTGATCGAGCACCGCGTCGCTATGCCGGCGATTCACCCGGAGAACTGGGGCACCCTGGACGCCGCGCTGTACGTGCCGTCCGCCGGTGCGCTGTTTCTATGGGACTATAAACACGGCCACCGCGAGAACAGCGCAGCGGGCAACCTGCAGCTGATCGACTACGTGGCCGGGCTGGTGCAGCAGTACCGGATCGACGGCGTGACTGAGCAGAACACCCGCGTCGTGCTGCGGATTGTGCAGCCGTTTTGTTACACGTCGACCGGCCCGGTTAGCGAGTGGGTCGCCCCGTTAACGGATCTGCGCGGGTACTGGAACCGGCTGCACGCTCAGGCCGCCGAAGCCGATACCGGCGGCACGCTGACGACGGGGCTCTGGTGCCGCGACTGTAAGGCGGTCGGCGTCTGCGCTGCAGAACGCCAGGCCAGCCACAACCTGATCGCCGTGGCGGGGTCACCGTACGAAATGGACACCATGTCGGGCGCCGATCTGGCAACCGAACGACGCATACTGTCCGACGGTATCGCCGTCGCAGGTAAGCGGCTGGAAGCTATCGGGGATCAACTGCACCACCGCGCCACGTCCGGAGGCGATGCAGGCGGGCTGGTGCTGGAAACGACCAGCGGCCGGCGTGAGTGGGCCGTCCCCCCGGCGCAGGCCGTCGCGCTGGCGTCCCAGTTCGGCGTCGATGCTAGCAAACCGGGCGTGCTGACGCCGACCCAGACGCTAGCCCGCGCCCCGGCTGCGGTCCGGCCGATGCTCGATCAGGTAATGAAAAACGCAACCCGGCGACCTGCCGGAAAAACGAAACTAGTAGAAGCGGCCGACAGCACCGTCGCCCGCGCATTTAAGAGGAAGTAAACACCATGCCACGAATAGACGAAAACAAGGTTAAATTGTGCGGCGGAATCGTCGTGTGGGACGAGGTCAGCACCCCGACCGTTGCGACGCAGGGAAAACGCGCTGGCGATACTCACTGGAAATTTAAGCTGGCATTCGAGCCTAGCAACCCCGACCTGGTCCTGCACAACAACCTCGCGCTAAAGGCGCTAGCGGAGTCGCCCGATTTTCGCGGCGTGCTGCCTCCGGGCGGCCGTATGCCACAGAGCGTCATCGGTCCTAACGAATTCGGCGGCCAGTTCACCGGTTGGGTGGCTGTCAGCTTCGGCACGTACTACGCGCCGGACATATACGACGAGGCGGGGACACTGATCGACCCGATGCAGCGCGCCGGGCTTGTTTACGTCGGGCAGCGGGTCGACGTGCTGTGTCACTGCTACCCATACAACACGGCGAGCAAGGGCATCGGCTCCGGCCTGGACGCCTTCGGGGTGAGTCTCTCCGCTCCTGGCCAGCGACTAAACCTCGGCAGCGGCGACACCGCGGGCGCGTTCGCACCGACCGGCGCACCGCCACCGCAGGCAGCTCCCGCGCCCGGCCAGCAGTACGCACCGCCACCGCAGGCAGCTCCCGCGCCCG
>JQIA01000175.1_pt1 | contig 29775 bp, 19 predicted proteins | sample 811431 | NCBI WGS metagenome assembly JQIA01 (sample SAMN02998118, study PRJNA258478) | marine sediment metagenome | biome: marine; feature: seafloor; material: sediment; isolation source: oil-polluted sediment collected from 3 locations (0.5 km, 0.7 km and 0.9 km)... | place: USA: Gulf of Mexico ...
TTTATAGTATTCTTCTTCTGGTACAAATTTATTAAAAGTGTGAACTCTTGCTGAAGAAACATAATAAGGAAACGCTTTGGTGGTTACTTTATGTTTGGCTGCAAAAGATTCATTTTGATAAAATAATCGAGAATGAACAGTTCTAGTACTAATTTCTGGAGTATAACTATAATCAATATTATTATGAATTACTATATTTTGAGATGAAGGAATAACCTCAACGCTTGGCGCATACCACTTAATGTTTAAATATGTTTCTATAAATTCATAAACAGCATTTTGAACTGCTGAATCAGAACCTCCAGAAATAAATAAATTTTCATTTTCTACTTTAATTGAAAGTTCATTAGTCGATAATGATTTTTTTGAAAAATCACCAACATAAATTTTCTTCAAATTTGAATTTTGAGAACTTTCGTCAACAATTGATATGTCTGCTCCACTAATTTTATCTATATAGATTTTTAATATTTCCGCAGATTTATATTGATTTTTAGTAGCTTCACCTTTAAAAACAATTTCATAATTAGAAACCCCATTTATAACCAACTGTAACTCTTTTGAATTACTGCAAGAGCTTAATACAAATACGATAAGAATGATTATACAAGAAATAAATTTAAAATTTTTCATAATGATATTTTAGTATTACTCTTCGTATGTGATATATGCAGAAACTAGCCAATGATTTAATTTATCCTCATAAGCTGCTGTAGCTGGAATTGATATTTTAAGTGAATGTGTTCCCGCTTTTAAATTCCCCAGATTAACCTCAATAGGTTTTACTAAAGAACCAGGACACCAATTTGATCTAGAAAGATCAGAAGAAGCTATTCTTTCTTCAATTGCTTTAATTTTATAAGCTTTTGCTTCGAAATCTATATAAGATGCTGAATCTTTTTTAAGCCAAACGCCAGATGTTGGATTAAATCTTCTAAATGAAGCACAATCATCTCTCCAAGGAATTGAATCAATTACTAATTTACCATTTACAAAAACACTGTTTTTAATTTTTATAAATTCATCTCCTCCTTCATGACCTCCATGACCAGTTGTTGTATAATATAATTTTACATTTTTTGCTTTCTTACTCAATTTAAAAGTATGGTTTAATGCCATTCTTGCAAAAAAATCTGGCAAAGATTGGCCATTCACATAAGGAATGTTATTTACTAAAGGAATTACTTTTAAAGCTTTTTTTGGGCGTTTAGAATAGCTGAAACTTAAATCAACATTATACCCTTCTTTTGTCCATGAATCAACCCATATTCCAACATAAAAAGTTCCACTAACAATACTAGTTAAATCAGAGATATCATGTTCCCAAACAACTTGTTTTTCCCATGTTGGAATATATACTGGTTTTCTATGTTTTTTTTCATCGGTACTATAATAACCTACTCCAAATGGTGTCATAAATCGTAAAATTTCAACAGCAGGTTTATAATCTTCAGTTGCCAAAACTCCTTTAAATTTTTCTTTAATATTTGATTCTATTGGGAATTCTTTTTCTTCTTTTGAAACATTTAAAATTGAAATTTGTTTTGGATTCGTAATTACAAAACATGATCCTGATTTATCCCAACGATCACCATTAGAACGAAGTGTTAATTTAATAGTTACATCTGTACCTTTTTTAAATTTAGGAACAGTCACTTTTTTATAAATTAAACGTCCATCTTGCAAACTAGTAACTTCATTATCTGTACCTTTTTCACCTCCAAAATTTATTGGTTGATGATTAAATACATTCTGGATTAATTCTTCTTGAGCAATTACATTAATCATAGTAAATACGACTAAAATTAATGTTGAAATTTTTGTTTTCATTTGGGATTTATATTAATTCAAAAATTATTTTAAAATCACTTTTAAAACTTGACCGTTAACAAGTTTATCGTGAGAAATAAAATAGCTCTTATGATTTTTTCCTTTTACTTTTATTTGTTTGATAAGACCATTTTTATTTCCAACTCTTTCAATTACTACTTCTTTATTTTTGTAATATTTAGAATCTAAGTGAATCGTAACCTTATCGAACATTGGTGCTGTAATTGCATATTTTGGTTCTCCTGGTGATATTGGGTAAATACCCATCATTGAATACACCAACCAAGCAGACATCGTTCCAGTATCGTCGTTCCCAGGCAACCCTTTTGGTTTGTTTTGAAAATATTCTTTCACTAATCTTCTCACACGTTTTTGACTACGCCATTCTTCCCCTTTTACATAATTAAATAGATAAGGATAACCAATATCAGGTTCATTTGCCATGTCAAATTGATTTTTATCAAAAACGTTATCTAACTGTTTTACAAATGCTTTTTTACCGCCCATTTGTTTCATTAAATTTTTAATATCATGGGCAACCATAAAAGTATACTGCCAAGAATTCCCTTCAATAAAACCTAAATTCTTTTCAAAATTTGCTCCTGAATTTGGGTTAAATGGCGAATGCCAAGAACCATCATCATTTTTTGGTCTTAAAAGATTAAATTTTGTATCAAATAGTTTTCGATAAGAAACAGAACGTATAGAAAACAGTTTATAGTCTTCTTTTTTACCTAATGCTTTTGCTAATTGTGCAATGGAAAAATCAGTAATATTATATTCTTGAGTTGTAGAAACAGAACCACTTTTAGTCGTTTTTGTGGTTAAATACCCTTTTTCAATATAATCTTTAATACCAGGTCTTAAAGGATTATCTTCTAATTGCATTGCACTTTTACGCATTGCTTCATATGCTTTTTCAATATCAAAATCTTTAATTCCTCTTAAATAAGTATCTGTCAAAATAATACCTGCTGGGTCACCAACCATCGTTGTTGTTTCAGTAGCGTTCAATTCCCATTTAGGCAACCATCCGCTTTCATCGTAGATATTAAGCATACTTTTTACCATATCTGATTGCTGTTTAGGATAAATTAAAGACATTAATGAATGTAAATTCCTATAAGTATCCCAAAATGAAAATACGGTAAAACGAGTTCCGTTAGTTTTTAATGTTTCTCTAGTTCCCATTTTAGGATATTCTCCATTAAAATCATTCAAAATATTTGGATGAATTAGTGTATGATATAAAGCTGTATAAAATATTGTTTTATCATCTTTTGTTCCGCCTTCAACCTCTATTCTAGATAGCAACTTATTCCATTGAGAAGAAGTGTTTTTATAAATTTCATCGAAGGATAAATCTTGCGTCTCTTTCTCTAAATTTTCTCTAGCATTTTCTATACTTACATATGAAACACCAATTTTCACTTCAACCTGTGTTGCTTTTTTAAAATGATATGTAAAATAAGTACCAATACTATCACCAACAACTTCTTTCCTATACTCTTTTAACAACCTTGTTTCTCCATTTTTAGACACCCATTGCCCTTCTACACCATTTAGCTTTCTTGGTTTTTTCCAAACACCAAAATTATCTGCGGGCTTGCTAAATTTAGCTACAAAATATACTGGATAAGCTTCTTCTGGTTTGTAATAACAAAAAGATCCTACAGAACGAATTCCTTCAATCTCTGAAGGTGAAACCACTTTAACCATGGCACCTTGTTCATTTGTTAATCCTAAGCCTAAATTGATGAGTATATTTGATTTTCCCTTTGGAAAAGAATATCTAGAAACACCAGTTCTTGTTGCTGCGGTTGTTTCAACTTTAACTTTATACTTATTTAAAAAAGTACTATAATATCCTGGTTTGGCAGTTTCATTTTTATAAGTACTTCCGTATTCCAAATGATTTGTTTTCAATTCACCTGTAGTAGGCATCATCAAAATAACGCCTAAATCCGGACATCCTACACCACTTAAATTAACATGAGAAAATCCTGTTAAAAAAGTATTTTCATTCACATATGGATTAGACAACCATCTGCTATCTTTTTCTAAAGGACTATTTTGTTGACCAGCAACATTAAATGGAGACACACTTACCATACCTCTTGGTGCAATTGCTCCCGGAGTTGTAGCGCCAAAATTTGAAGTTCCTATAAAAGGATTTACATAATCTGTAAAGGTTTGAGAATAACCAACGTAATTAAACCCAACCATAATTATGACTATAATAGAACGATGTAACTGCTTTTTATATTTAGATAATTCCATGTTTTTCATTTAAATTAGTTTTGATGTGTTGGCTTTTTAAATTTTAAGTTGAAATCCATAAAGGTAAACGCTCTCCATAGCCATTCTAGAGGACCATAATAAAATTTTTTTATCCAAAGTTTAGATAATTGTGCTTGAATAATAAAGAGAATAAATCCAAATAACAAACAATAAGTAGCTCCAAAATATTGATACATCCCTAAACCATATCCGTAGAAAAAAAATGTTCCAAAAAGAGCCTGTGTTACATAATTTGTTAAGCTCATTTTTCCATAATAACTAAAAATAGATGTTTTAGATTTCTGCTTAATAAAATTGTAAATAGTAATAAATAGCGCTATTAATAAAATTGTAAAAACAAAACTAAAACCAGATTTAAAGAACGATTTTAACCCTTTAATTTGTATGCTAGAAAATGTGCTTTCTTCTAAAAAAAAAGGTGAGTAGTAAAAAACAAAAGATAATATACTTGTTAGGAAAATAATTTTTAATGTAGTTTTTCTATTCTTTTTTATTTGTTCGAAGTAATTTATTTTTCCTAATAATAATCCAAAAATAAACAAACCAATCATCTGTAAATATCGACCTACATTGAATAAATATTGCCATTTTGCTAAATGACCTTTTACTGAATTAAATTCTATTACTTCCAACAAAGAACCATTCATAAAAGTGGTAGAAACATCTTTAAAATGATGCCAGCTATTACTATAACTATAATCAGGGTTTATGAATGCAGATATCACATGATATATTGTAGGTATTTGAATAATAAATAGCATCATTATAACAACAAGCCACTTATTACTTAATTTATATAATGGTACTAAAATTAGTCCTAATAAAGCAAAAACGGTTAATACTTCTCCATAATAAAATAATGAATAAATATACCCGATGATAAATAAAATTATTAATCTCCAAATAAATTTCTTGCTAAAATTTATGCCTCTTTCTTCACTATTTTTCATCTGAATACAGAAACTAAATCCAAACATTATTGAGAAAATAGAATATGCTTTACCAGCAAATAAGAAAAATACAATTTCTATGATTTTAATATCTAATGCTGCTAAAAACTTTGAAGATTCAGGGTAATTCGCTACATCAAATTGCTCAATAGAGTGTATTAATATAATACCAAAAAGAGCAAAACCTCTTATTGCATCCACTAAGTGAATTCTTTTTTTCATAATTTAATAATATCAACTTCTAGTTCAATACCCCCTTTCAATAACTCCCTTTTTATTTGTTTAGTTTATAGCTTCAATTTTTAAAACCCACGCATAATTACAAGGAAGGTTATTTCTTAAACTTTGTGGAATAACAACTTTAAATCCTGATTCCATTTTTGTCCATTTTAATCTTTTATTAGAACCTAACATTTTAATTTTTGTTCCTTTTTTAGGGTTTATTGATGTTACAATAATTTCTGATGGAATAGTACCTTCTTCTTTAGCCATGTAGAATAAATGCACATTTCCCTTTTTATTTTGAGTCATGCAGATGTTATTTTCTTTAAAAGGAGCTATTGGTTTTGTGTTATAAATTGCACTGTTATTTACATCCATCCAAGCGCCAAATTCTTCTAAAAGATTATAAGCTCCTTTTTGCCATTCACCTTCTGGACTTGGTGCAATATTCAATAATAAATTTCCTCCTTTAGCAACAACATCTATAAGTGTATGAATTCCTTTTCTACCGCTCATATATTTAGCATCGGGAGTATAAGACCATCCGCCACCAGAGATAATACACGATTCCCATGGATATGGTAGTGTTTTTTCTGGAACTCTATTTTCTGGTGTTAAATAATTTTGATTTTTACCATGAACCGCTCTATCAACAACAATTAAACCTGGTTGCTTTTGACGAGCTTTCACCACCAATTCATCCATTTTTATGTCTTGGTTAATAATGCGGTGTTTCAAATAACCTTCTTCTGCTTTATCAATGGTACGTTTGTACCATTCTGTAATTTCTGCTTTAGGAGTTTTAGCAACCCAACCACCATCTAGCCATAGAATGTCTATTTTACCATAATCTGTCATCAGTTCCATAATTTGATTATGCGTAAACTCAATATATTCCTTCCACTTTTCTGGGTTTTCAACAGGAGAATAATTTACATTTCTATCTTTTGGTGGATATTTAGGATCCCAATAGCTTTTAACATTCCAATCTGGTTTAGAAAAATAAGCTCCAGCCCATAAACCTTCATTTCTAAAAGAGTTAAATATCTCTTTTGCAATATTTGCTTTCGGATGTGATGAAAAAGGAGTATTTGGTGATGTTATTTTATAATCGGTGTATTTAGAGTCAAACATCGAAAATCCATCATGATGTTTTGTAGTAAATACAACATATTTCATCCCTGCATTCTTTGCAGCACGCGCCCATTTATCTGGATTGAATTTTACAGGATTAAACGTTTTTTGAAGTGCTTCATATTCTTTTTTATATGCAAAATAATTATTTGGATTACTTCCTTTTTTCCGCTCACACCATTCATATTCTTCTGGCGATAACGACCAGGATTCTACGATTCCCCACTGGCTGTAGGTACCCCAATGCATCAATAACCCAAACTTTTTCCCTTGCCACTCCTCTAATTTCTCTAAAACTAATGGGTCCGTTTCTGGTACATACCTTTCATCTTCATAAATGGCTTGAGAAAATAATCTAACTGAAAATAAAAGGACTAAAACTATTATCTTATTTTTCATAATCTCAAAATTTTTATTTCTATATAATATTAAATTACTTCTTTTCTAAACTCAATGAATAAGGTACATTTTCAGGTTTTGATCCCCATTCTTTATTTGGTGCTGATGACATATCAAAATTGAAACTCCCACCATTTTGTATTGCTTCAAATTCGATAAAAGTATTTTTATAAGGTTTTCCGTTTAATGAAGTCGATTGTATATAATAATTTTCTTTTGAATTTTTATCAGCAGTAATTACAAACGTATTTCCGTTTTCTAGCTTTAATGTAGCTTTATCAAACAAAGGACTTCCAATAACATATTGATTAACTCCTGGAGTTACAGGATAAAAACCTAATGAACTAAATACATACCATGCTGAAGTTTGACCGTTATCTTCATCTCCACAATATCCATCTGGAGTTGCTGAATATAATTTAGTTAAAACTTCTCTTACCTTTTCTTGTGCTTTGTATGATTTATTCGCATAATTATATAGATAAATCATGTGTTGTATTGGCTGATTACCATGTGCATAATTCCCCATATTACTAACTTGCATTTCTCTAATTTCATGAATCGTTTGTCCATAATATGAAGCATCAAAATCTGGCGGCATGTTAAATACTTCATCTAATTTTGATACAAATTCTTTTTTGCCTCCCATCAAATTAATTAATCCATCTATATCATGAAAAACGGACCACGTATAGTGCAAACTATTTCCCTCTGTAAATGCATCTCCCCATTTTAATGGATTAAAAGGTGATTGAAAAGTACCATCTTCATTCTTTCCTCTCATCCATTTCGTTTCTGGATCAAACATTTTCTTGTAGTTCATCGATTTTGCAAAATATTTTTCTGCAAGCGAAGTTTTACCTAATTTTTCTGCCATTTTTGCAATGGTAAAATCGGCATATGCATATTCTAAAGTTCTTGCAACGTTTTCATTTATACCAACATCATAAGGCACATAACCTAACTTATTGTAATAATCTACACCTGCTCTTCCTACTGAATTTACAGGTCTTCCTTCATTAACAGTTGCATTTTTTAGTATTGCTTCTAATAATAATTCTGTATCTAAACCTTTTGCTCCTTTTAAAAATGCATCTGCGATAATAGGCGCAGAATTAGAACCAACCATACAATCTCTATGTCCAGGACTTGCCCATTCTGGCAACCAACCAGATTCTTTATACGTATTTGCTAATCCTTTTACTATGTTTTTATTTAACTCTGGGTACATCATATTGAAAAAAGGAAAAACCGCTCTAAATGTATCCCAGAAACCATTGTCTGTAAACATATATCCTGGTAAAACCTCTCCATTATATGGACTATAATGTACTACCTGATTATTCGCATCATATTCATAAAATTTTCTAGGAAATAATAGTACTCGATACAAGCTAGAGTAAAAAGTTTTTATTTGATCGATGTCTTTACCTTCAACTTTAATTTTACTTAATTCTTTTTCCCAAGAATTTTTTGCTTTTTCTTTTGTTTGCTCAAAAGTATCTGTACCTATTTCTCTTGATAAATTAATTTGTGCTTGTTCTAAACTTATAAAAGAGGATGCAACTTTTACATGTACTTCTTCTCCTTTTTTAGTTTTAAAACCGATGATTGCTCCAACATGTTTTCCTTCACTATCTGTTGAATTTTCTACTAATTTCCAACCATCTGTCCAAGTATGATTTACTTCGAAATCCTTATCAAATTCAGCAACAAAATAATTATGAAAATTATCAGGAACACCTCCACTATTATTTCTACAATACCCAATTATTTTACGTTCTTTAGGAAGAATTTTCACCATAGAACCTTTGTAAAATGCATCTAACATTATAAATGATTGATCAGAATCTGGAAACGTAAATTTAAATTGTGATGCTCTTTCTGTTGGAGTCACTTCAGCAGTTACATCGTAATCAGCTAAATAAACAGCATAATGATATGGTTTTACAGTTTCTGACTTATGAGAAAACCAAGATTCACGTTCGTCTTCTTGAAACTTTAAATCCCCAGTAACTGCCATTAAAGAAAAAGCGGCATAATCATTTATCCAAGGGCTTGGTTGATGTGTTTGCTTTATTCCTCTTATTTTATTTACGTCATATTTATAGGTCCAACCATCTCCCATTTTTGAAGTCATTGGTGTCCAAAAATTCATTGCCCAAGGTGTTGCAATTGCTGGATATGTGTTTCCGTTTGATAACTCAAAAGAAGAATCTGTTCCCATTAAAGGGTTTACATAATCAACCAAATCAGTTGTAAGTAAAGAAGTATCTATGTCAGCTTTTTTTTCAATTTGACTACAGGATACTATACATAAAAATAAAAAAATAAATTTTAGAAACTTCATCATACTAATAATTTTTAATTGTTTTCAATTTTTTTTGATTCTCCACTATATAAATCTATCTCTCCATCTAATAAGATAGCGATTACAGTAACATCTTTATCTTGAACTTCTTCTGGAACATCTATGTACAACAAACCAGGTACAGTGCTCCAGTAACTTTTTCCAACAACATTGTAAGGTAATTTTGTACCATTACCAACAACCCAAATTCTATTTACTTTATTCTTTAATCCTTTTATCAATAAAGGTCCATTTGGTTTATTATCTACATACAAATACACTATTTTTTTATCTTTAGACAATGCAGTATATCCATTAAAATATTTGTGAGGAATACCTGCTCTTGTACCATAAATTGCTTCTTTATGCTTGCTTGTCCATTTTCCAATCCCTTTTAAAATTTTTACTTGTTCTTTAGGAATTGTTCCATCTGCCTTAGGGCCAATGTCTAATAATAAATTACCTCCCATACTGATACAATCTACGAGAATACGAATAAGTTGGTTTGTTGATTTATATTTATTATCATTGGGTTGATACCCCCATGAGTTATTCATTGTCATACACAATTCCCAGTAATTATTACTAGGTTTTTGAATAGGTACTCCTTGTTCTGGAGTTGCATAATCACCATAACCTTGCAACCTAGAATTAATAATTGTTGTAGGTGTTTTTTCTAATAATAAATCTCGAATCTCTAGTGCTTTCCATTGCTCAGCAGATTGCTCCCAATCTCCATCAAACCAATATAAATCAGGATTAAATTTTGTAAGTTCTTCAATTTGTCCAAAATTAAATTTCGTAAAATTTTTCCACCTTTTTTTATCTTTAATATATCTTTTTTTGTCTCGTAAAAAATTTGGATAATCTGGATAAGACCAATCTAATAGCGAAAAATATAAACCTACCTTTAAATTTTCTTTTCGAACGGCGTTTACAAAAGGAGTAATTAAATCTCTTTTTGCTTTGGCTTTCTTTACAACACTCAAATCGTTTTGTTTTGTATTCCAAAGAGCAACTCCGTCATGATGTTTTGCTGTAATTACTGTATATTTTGCGCCACTTTCTTTAATTAGTTCAGCCCAATATTCAGGATTGTATTTTCTAGCAGTAAAACCATCCAATTGTTTCATATAATCGAAATGTGAAATGTAATTGTTATAAAAAGACCAAGATTCATCTATTCCATTAACGGCATAAATTCCCCAATGTATGAATATGCCTAATTTGGCATCTTTAAACCATTCAAGTCTTTCTTCCTTAGTTATCTTTTTTTTTTGCCCATAGACTTGGTTGCTAATAAAAATTAGAACAATTACTATTTTTAATATTTTCATTACTTCAAATTTATTTAGTTTCTATAGACTGTATTATTTCTGGTATCCCTTTTATATCCTTATAAGGAATTATAAACAAAATTTACTCTTATATTTCTAAATTTAACCCTCTAAAACTAAGTATAAATAAACTACATGAATGATATAAATAGCTAGTCATTCTTTTCTACTTTACCAGGTTCTCTATTTTCAGTTCCTTCAATATTAGTAAGTCTATCTCCTAACTTCTTTCTCATTTTATTTGCAATTGATTTAATTTTATCAACTATTTCAGGGTTTTCATCAGCTACATTTTTTATTTCCCCAATATCATTAGTTAGATTATATAATTCTACTTCTTTTAAATCAACAAAATCATAGTTAGTAGGAAATCCTTTTTCTCCTCCTTCACGTCCACTTAAAGTTCTATATTTATGAGGAAAATACATTTTCCAATTTTTATATCTTACGCCATGAAGTTCATTTACACGATAATAAAAAAAATAGGCTTCGTGAGGGCTTTTATGAGACTTGCCTGTCAAAATATTTAAAACACTTTTTCCATCAATATCTTTTATTGGAAGTTTAGAATTCGTTATTTCTGCTATTGTTGGCAAAATATCAATATTCATCATTGGTACATCTATAACAGTACCTCCTTTTATGACTTTTGGAAATAAAATAATACTTGGTTCTCTTTGTCCTCCTTCAAAAGCAGTACCTTTTCCTTCTCTTAGTGGCAATGCACTACCTGAATGATCTCCATAAGCCAACCAAGGTCCATTATCTGACGTAAAAATAACAATGGTATTTTTATCAATATTCATTTCTTTTAAAGTTGATAAAATTTGACCTACAGACCAATCTATTTCCATAATTACATCACCATATAAACCTCGTTTAGATTTTCCTTTAAATTTATCAGAAACAAATAAAGGCACATGTGGTTGTGGATGAGCTACATATAAAAAGAAGGGATTATTTTTATTCTTCTTAATAAAATCTACACTTCTTTCAGTAATTTGAGTGGTTAGTAAAGATTGATTTGTTAAAGTATCTATAATTGATTGATTCTCATATAGAGATAAAGGCTTAAAATTAAAGATGGATCCTTGCTGAGGATGGTTTGGCCACATATCATTAGAATATGGAATTCCAAAAAAATCATCAAACCCTTGATTGTTAGGCATAAATTTAGGATGATCTCCTAAATGCCATTTTCCAAACATAGCTGTTTTGTATCCATTCTCCTTTAACATTTCTGCTATTGTAGTTTCCGATGGATTTAAACCTATTTTAGCATCTGGCATTAATGCATTATGCATTCCTATTCGATTTGGATAACAGCCTGTAAGGATACCTGCTCTAGATGCAGAGCAAACAGCTTGGGCTGCATAAAAATTTGTTAATTTAGCACCATCCTCAGCCATTTTATCAAGATGAGGCGTTTCAATATCTGGAGATCCAAAACATGAAAGATCTTGATAGCCTTGATCATCTGTTAGAATAATAATAACATTGGGTTTTTCAATATTTATTTTTGGTGATTTTTGCGTACAAGAGATAGCCTGTAATAACAACAAAAATAGAACCCCTTTTTTAACCAATCTATTATTTTTTTTATTTTTCATTTGAAGTTATAACCATATTTTACTCTATTAATACTTCATCAACAAATAACCAAACACCCCCGCCTTTTGGAGTTTGTTTCAAACTCGTTGCAATAACTTTCACAAACCTTACTTTTTGTTCTTTAAAATCAACAACAAAATCTTTTAATATGGAAGAAGCATTTTTAGCATAACCTCGTTCAACATTTCCAACTTCAATATATTTTTTGTCATCGTTAGAAACGTAAACTGTAACTTTTGTAGGAAAATAAATTCCAGGTCCTTGATTTTCTAAAGTACCAACTGTTACTTGTTTTATAGATTCCTGTTTATCCAAATCTATAATAACTTCCATATCTTTCCCCAACCATGCCTGCCATTGACCATCATGAAAATTTTTAGTTCCTCTAAGTGAATTTACCATTCCAAAATCTCCAGCTCCTTTGTATTTATCACTATACTTTTCTTTATAAGAAACCTTTTTACTTATAGCCTTATGAAATTTTATAGTTTTATTAAACTCTTTACCAATGGGTTTATCATTCTCAAATAAAGAGGCTTTTATAATGGTGGTTTTAGATAATTGAATTGGTTCAATATACTTCTGTGGTGATACAGTCAACTCACTACCATCAATAGTATATCGAATATCAGAATTTGGAAATTCATTTTTTAAAATGACTTCCATTACTTTCTTTTCTAAATTAACTTCTGTGGTTGCTGTTACCAAGTAAGCGCTTTTTGCATAGTTTATCCCTAAATAATCATAGCGACCAAACATTGTTGTTATTCTTGAAGAAAAATCATCCCAGTTTCGTAATTCTTTTGGACTCCAAACTGTTTCAGATAATGCTGCCAATCTAGGATAAATCATATATTGAGAATGCTCTTTGGTAGGTATATACTCTGCCCATAAATTAGCTTGTCCTCCCAAAACATGTGCAGCTTCTTTTTCATTCATAGAGTCTACTACTGGATCAAACTGATACACTTTACTTAATGGTGTAAATCCACCAATAGCCAATGGCTCTTCATTTTGAGAACCTTGATAATGATCAAAATAACAATGAGTTCCTGGAGTCATAACAACATCGTGCCCTTGTTTTGCAGCTTCTACACCTCCTTTTACACCTCTCCAACTCATTACAGTTGCACCTGGTGCCAATCCTCCTTCTAAAATTTCATCCCATCCAACAAGTTTTTTTCCTTTTGAATTGATGAATTTCTCCATTCTTTTTACAAAATAACTTTGTAATTCCTCAGCATTTTCTAAGCCTTCCTTTTTCATTCTTTTTTTACAATGAGGACACTTATTCCAATTAGTTTTCGTTGCTTCATCACCTCCAATATGAATATATTTTGAAGGAAAAATATCCATAACTTCAACCAAAACATCTTCTAAAAACTTAAAAGTATTTTCTTTTCCTGCACAATAAATATCTGTAATTGGCCAGACACCTCCAGAAGGAACTCCAATTGGTTTTTCAAAACAAGATAACTCTGGATACGCTGCAATTGCGCTTGAAACGTGCGCTGGCATTTCAATTTCAGGAATTATTTCTACATTTTTAGACTGTGCATACTTTACCAGTTCTTTTAAATCTTCTTGTGATAAAAAGCCTCCATAAGTTCCTTTTTCATTAGGATCTACACTATCTCTTGAACTCCAATGTTTATCTTCCTGATCAACTCTCCAAGCTCCAACTTCTGTTAATTTTGGATATTTTTTAATTTCTATTCTCCAACCTTGATCATCCACTAAATGCAGATGAAGTACATTCATTTTATGCATTACTAAACCATCAATAACTTGTTTAATATATTCTTTATCGAAAAAATGACGAGAAAGATCTAACATTAAACCTCTCCACTGAAAACGTGGTTTGTCGTTTATAACAACATTAGGGATAATCCAATCTACATTCTTAATAATTTCATTCCCTTCAATTTCAACAGGAAGTAATTGACGAACAGATTCTAAACCATAAATAAAACCTGCATTACTTTTTGCACTGATATTGATTCTATCAGAAGTTACATCTAGTTTATACGCCTCGTTCTCTAAATTAGCATCCGTTATAAATTGAATATAATTTTTTAATGGTTTTGCGTTAACAATTTCAAAAGACCAACTAGAAACAGTTTTAAATTTATTAATTAGTGTTGTAAACATTTCTTCTTGGGTTTTATTTTCAATTACAAATTTGGTGTCTTTTGTAAATTCAAATACTCCTTCAGAGAGGTTTAGTTCAACTGGTTTTGGAATTATTTTAATATCCTTTTCTGTAAAAATTTTATATTCTTTTTTACAAGAAGAAAATGACATTAATAAAACAATTACGACAAGTTTTAATAAATTTATTTTTTTCATAGTAGTTAACTTTTAACATATACTTCCAATAATTCTGATTTTTTTGATGACACAATTTTATACTCTTTTAAACTTGCAGGAATAAGAATTGTTTCTCCTTTTACAAGTATTTCTTGTTTTGAATCCGTGTAATTAATTACAACTTCACCATCCACACACATATAAATTACAAATGAATCTTTATCAGAATGATTCACATTTACCTCTCCATTTACAGTCAATAAATTTGTTGTGAAATAATTGCAATCAACTACTGGTGTCGATTTATTAATCTCAGTTCTATAAGCTGTAGTATATTTTTCTTGAGAAGAATAATCAATTGCATCTAAAGCCAACTCTGTATGCAATTCTCTCGAATTTCCATCATCATCTAATCGATCCCAATCATAAATTCTATAAGTAATATCACTTGTTTGTTGAATTTCAGCCAATAAAACACCTGCTCCAATTGCATGTATTCTACCAGTCGGAATAAAATAAACATCACCCTTTTTTACTTTATCAACATTTAAAACATCTAATAAAGAGTTGTTATTTAAGTGATTAATGTATTCTTCTTTGTTAGATTGTTTCTGAAAACCAACAATTAATTCGGCATCTTTATCAGCCTGCATTACGTACCACATTTCTGTCTTACCAAAAGAATTATGTCGTTTTTGAGCTAATTCATCATTTGGATGCAATTGAATACTTAGAGGAGTTTTAGCATCTATAAACTTAATTAATAGGGGGAATTTATCTCCAAAATGTTCGTATACCTTTTTTCCCATTAAGGAGGCTCCATACGTTTTAATCAATTCTTGTAATGACTTACCTTTAAGACTACCGTTAACAACCATAGAAGTATCTCCTTTTACATCAGAAATCTCCCAACTTTCACCAATATCTGGCTTATTAGATTGCTTATTTAATAAATTGGCTAATTTATCTCCTCCCCATATTTTTTCTTTTAATATAGGCTCAAATTTTATTGGATAATCTATCTTCATAATTTTAATTCTCCCAAGTCATTTTAAAGCTAGCATCTTCCATTCTGTTTCCTTTATCTTTATCGTAAACCGCATAATTAAAGCCAGATCGTAAGCTATAACCACCATATTCTCCATTTTTATTTAAAGCAATAAAACCCACTTGTAAATACTCCATATCTTTGTGGTTTTTATGTTTAAGATGAATTCTTTCTACTATTTCTTTACAAGCTTCTTCTGGCGATTTTCCTTGTCGCATTAACTCTACAACCATAGCGCTTCCTGCTGTTCTAATAACTGCTTCACCTAAACCTGTTGCTGCTGCTGCACCAATATCATTATCTAAAAACAAACCTGCTCCAATAATAGGAGAATCTCCAACACGACCATGCATTTTCCAAGCAGCACCACTTGTTGTACAACCTCCTGCTAAATCTCCTTTTTCATCTAAAATCAGCATACTAATTGTATCATGATTTTCCATATTAATTATTGGTTTATATTTTGATTTTTCTAACCAATCTTTCCAATCTTTTTCTGATTCAAAAGTCAATAAATTCTCTATCACAAATCCTTTAGCCAAAGCAAAATCTTGAGCCCCTTTACCAGTAAGCATTACATGAGGTGTTTCTTCTAAAACCTTTTTTGCTACAGAAATAGGATGTTTAATTCCTTGTAAAAAGGAAACTGCTCCACAATCGCTATTAGAATTCATTATACAAGCGTCTAAAGTTACTTTTCCTTCTCTATCAGGAAAACCTCCATAACCAACACTACGTACTTTTGGGTCTTCTTCTGGTATCATTACTCCTGCTTCAATAGCATCTAATCCAGACTTTCCATTTTTCAGTTGTTTCCAAGCTTCTTCATTTGCAGGTAATCCATGATTCCACGTAGAAATTATTAATGGTTTTTTAGTTTTTTTTGTACTTGCAAACTTTGTTGAAGATTTATCTTTTTTATTGGTATCAGTACAACCATATAAAGTGGTTATTCCTAAAGATCCTATTGCTGCTTTTTTAATAAAGTCTCTTCTATCTGACATAAGTTTGTGTTTTAATTATAGATCTTTGATGATGATACGATGTTAGTATTCTTATCCTTATTAGGAGTATTTCCCATAGTAAAAATAATTTTACCTCCTTGCATTATTTCTTTATGAGTAATATAATATCGATCTAATCTCTTACCATTCAACTCAATTTTTTGAATGTATTTATTCTCTTCACTATTATTAATTGTCTTTATAGTAAAAGTTTTATTATTTTCAATACTTATCACAGCTTTATCAAACAAAGGAGAGCCTATAGCATACACTCCTTGTGCAGGATTAACTGGATAAAAACCTAAGCTACTTAATATATACCAAGAAGACATTTGTCCACAGTCTTCATTACCACAATGACCATCTGGTTTATTTTTATATTGAGATACTGTTATATCTCTAATTATTCGTTGAGTTTTCCAAGGTTTATCAATATAATTATATAAATAACCTACATGATGACTCGGTTCATTACCGTGTGCATATTGCCCAATCATACCTGTACTAAAAATAGGTAACTTATCTTCTGGTAAAGGATTTAAAGTAAACATAGAGTCTAACTTCTGTTCAAAACGTTCTTTTCCTCCAACGGTTTTAATTAAGCCTTCAATATTATGATTTACCGACCAAAAATATTGCCATGCATTACTTTCACAAAAGTATGGCGTGTACTTTTTTGGAATGAATTCTGTAATAAATTCGCCATTTTTATGTTTCGGGCGCATGAATGAACTATTAGAGTCGTATATATTTCGCCAATTATCAGAACGCTTTAAGAAATAATTATAATCTACTGTTTTACCTAAATCTTTAGCAAACTGGGCAATACACCAATCATCATAAGCATATTCTAAAGTTTTTGAAACGGACCAATTTTCGTGATGGTCATCTATTGGAACATAACCTAATTTTTTATAGCTATCTATTTGTCTAGTAGAATCCATAGCACTTTTTTTACATGCTTCAAAAGCTAAATCTGTATCTAATTCAATTCCTTTAAAATAAGCATCTACAATTACAGGTACAGCATGATAACCGATCATCATATTTGTTTCATTTCCTTGTAAAGACCATACAGGGAGTAAATTAGTTTCTGTATAATGCGCCAGTAAAGAACTTACCATATCTTTAACTCGCTCTTTATGAAGAATCGTATATAAAGGATGCGCAGCTCTGTAAGTATCCCATAATGAAAAAGTATCATATCGATTAAATCCTTTGGTGTTTGTTATTTTTCCATTTGCTCCTTTATAGTTTCCGTTATTATCGCTTAATAATGTAGGTGCCAACATAGATTGATACATCATTGTATAGAAAATTCTTTTCTTTTCAATGTCTTTTGTTTCAATTTTTATTTTTTGCAACTCATTGTTCCATGTTTTTGATGCTTGTTCTTTGTATTTTTTAAAATTGAAATGAGGAGCCTCAACTTCTAACGATTTATAAGCTCCTTCAATATTTCCTGTAGAAATCCCTGTTTTTAAAATAATTTGTTCTCCTTCTTTTGTGATATAATTAAGTGTAAGTTTTGTGTCTTTTCCTTTTGTAGGAGAAGATGTTTCTTTTTGAGTATTATATATTTTGTAATCTTTAAAAGGTTTTGATAATTTAATTACAAAAAATATCCATTGTTCTCTTGCCCAACCTGCTGATTTTCTATAACCTTCTATTGTTTGATTATCTACTACTTTAAGATAAGTATCTGTTGGAGTATCCCAATTAAGTGAATAGCCTAAATCTATATGAATTTGTGACAAATTATCTTTAGGAAACGTATATTGATGAATGCCTGTTCTACTTGTTGCAGTTAACTCTGCTTTTATGCCATAATTTAATAAATCTACCCTATAATAACCTGGAGATGCAGCTTCTTTTTTATGCGAGAAACTAGAAAAAGGTTTATAATTATTTTCCTTTATTTTTTTTGAAAACCTACTATTAGTAGGCATTACTAAAATATCGTATAAATCTCCAGCACCAGTACCTGTTAAATGTGTATGCGAAAATCCTGTAATAATAGAATCTTTATAAAAGTAACCTGCTATTCTATCCCAACCAGGAATACCTATATCCGGGCTTAATTGCACCATTCCAAAAGGTACAGTAGCACCAGGATATGTATTTCCTGGACCATCAGTACCAATAAATGGATTTACATAACCCGTTAATTTTTCAGTAAGTTCATTTTCTACTTTTGAACAACTAAATAAGAGTACACCAATTAAGATAAAAACCCAACTTCTTTTTAACATGATTATTTATTAATGATTGCTTTTGTTTCTTTTATAGCCCTTAAATATTCTTTGGTTAAGGTGGGTCCATCAAAAAAAGTAACACCATTTGCGCCATTTTTTTCAGCAAACATAATAGCTTGTTTAAATTCATCAATAGATTTAAAATCGGGTATATATATACCTGTATTAATTGCTATGTTTTTTGCTTTTACATCTTTTACTCCTTGTTTGGTAGCATATCCTATCCAATCTATTTCTTCATTGTAAAAACCGTGATATATCATAGGATAAACTTCATCAATATTCCATTTATCCCAACGTTGACGTACCATGTGGTCTGCCATTTCTGGATAAGGAAATACTGCGGCAGTTAGTTTTTTGTTGTATTTTTTTACGATTTTATTCGCATCATTTACTACTGATTGAATTGCATTTAATCTAAAGTTTTTCCACTCCATATCAATCGAAGTATTTTTACTTTTTAATGGGTTTTTATGATGAATTTTCTCAAAAGCTTTAATACACTCTTCACAATAACAAAAATCATATTCTGCCATTTCGGTATCTTGTACTAAGTTATATTTTGGCAATAAACCTATAGGTAAGAAAATATCTGGAAAACGAATATAATCTAAATGCACACTTTTTATATCTTCAATTTTTGCCAATTCTTCTACTAAACCTAAAATATGATTACGAGAAGCTTCTCTTGTTGGGCATAACCATTGATAATACTCTACATATGGTCTCGTGTCGAAACAAGATTTACCATCTTTACTAACCATATACCATTCTGGATGTTGCAATGCTACCTTGTCTCCAGGTCTGTTCATTGTCATTATCCAAGCATGTACATTTAAACCTTCATTTTTTGCAATGGGCGTTAATCGTGCTAATTCTTTTGGATCTGTATTTGTGTTTATTAGTATTTCATCAATACCACCTGCTTTATACTTTTTAAATTCTTGACGATATTCTTCATCAGATTTACCTTTTTTGGAAGTTATCCACGTTCCAAATTTAAAACCTTCTTTTTCAGTTTTAGATATTTCTGAAGAACCCTTTTTTACTTCTTTTTGATTACACGCAACAAAAACGAGTACTACTAATAAAATTAATAATTTTTTCATTTTACTTTATTTTGATATGAATTTACCATCTTCCTTTATAATTAATGTCTTTTTAGTAAATGGACTTTTAACAATTAAATTCCACCCCGTATCATGAGTTTTTAATTGAGATTGTATCGTTTTTCCATCAACCCCAAATGACTCTAAAACTATTTTATCCGCAGATACTCCAGGTTTAGTTTTTTTAAAGTGATTTTTCAGTTTACGGTATTGTGCATACATTTTCCATTTTACTTTATCATCTTGTGGAATGCTAAACACTACATTACTATCAACTTCTTTTGAAGAAAAATATACATATCCCCAATTTTCTGGCAAGTGCATATTAACAACTCCTGTTGGAGACCAAACCCAATTGTACTCATGTAAAAATTGACCGTCTTCTCCTTTCTTACGTTCATATTTCCCGTCATTTAATTGATAATCCCAATTAACTCTAGAGAAATTTACACGATAAAATTGATCACTTGGTACGTTATTTTGCCTGTATGATGTTCTTAAATCTTTAAATGGAATTGCAATTTCTAACGTCCAACTTTTATCGGTATCTTTTGGATTGTTAAGAGTACCATCAATAGCTATTGCTGATTTTAATCCTGTATAATTCCAATCGTTTAAAACTGGGCTATTTATTTCTCGATAGGGTTTAGAAATAAATAAATCCCAAGCCGTATTTAAAGCATTAATTTCTAACTCGTAATAATTATGTGTATCACCATCTGGGTCTATAAACACTTCAAAATCGTTATTGTAAAAAATAACTTCATCTCGTTTTGTGATGTCTGCCCAGATATGTGGTTCTTTAATTTCTGCTAAAATGTAATAGTAATTTTCATCCCATAACATCTTTACATTCGTTTGATATTTTGGTGTTTTATCGCCTTCAATATCAATAAAATTATTTGTCCATTTTGCTTTTTCCCAAACGAGTTCATCAGCTTTACCATCAATAATTATTGCTTCGGTAGTTTTATAAGCAACATAAGTTTGCGGAATAATTTCTTTTTTTGATTGTGCACAAGACAGCAAACAAAAAAAGGAAAAAGTAATTACTGAAAAATATTTATTCATGTTTTTATCAATTATTATAATCTATAAAACCTCTTAATTTTACTCAATGTAAAATCAAAATTACACTACAAACTATTCTCTTTTGTAAATTGAACAACTTCGCTTAATTTTCCATAAGCCAAACCAACAACAGTATCTGCAGCACCATAATAAATGGCTAATTTATCTTCTTTAATATCATGTAATGCAGCACAAGGGAAAACTACATTTGGCACATCACCTACCATTTCATAAGTCTCTGCTGGGCCTAATAAATAGGGTTGAGTTCTATATTTTACTTTATCAGGCTCGTTTTCGTCTAACAAAGCAGAACCCATAGCATAACGAAATCCATTACAGGTATTTATAACACCATGATAAATCATTAACCAACCTTCATCTGTTAAAATAGGAATTGGACCTGCACCAATTTTAGTACATTGCCACGCGCTATCTTCAAAATTTGTTGCTTTCATCACACAACGGTGCTCCCCCCAATATTTCATATCTGGGCTATAGCTAATATAAATATCTCCAAATGGTGTATGTCCGTTATCACTTGGGCGACTTAACATTGCATACTTTCCGTTAATTTTCTGCGGAAACAATACCCCGTTTCTATTAAAAGGTAAAAAAGCATTTTCGCATTGAAAAAATTCTTTAAAATCGAATGTATATCCAATCCCAATAGTTGGACCATGATACCCATTACACCAAGTAATCCAATAACGATCTTCTATAAATACTACACGAGGGTCGTATTTGTAATCTGATGCTATCATATCTGTATTTCCTGCTTCAAACTCAATTGGTTTGTGATTAATTTCCCAATCGATACCATTTTTACTAAAACCAGCAAAAATATTCATCTGAACAGCTTTATTATCGCATCTAAAAACACCTGCATATCCATCTTTAAAAGGTACAACAGCACTATTAAAAATACTGTTTGATGTTGGAATAGCATATCTATCTATTATAGGATTATTGCTATGCCTCCATAAAACATCTTGACAATTTTCAGGTTTATCTTCCCAAGGAAAAATAGCTGTATTCTCTTTTATTTTTTGCATCATTTATACTTTTAATTCTTTATTTTCCTTACTTTATCTAACCATGTAAATTTAAGAATTATGGAAGTGATTACAAATACAAGTAACGCCCATAATGTTTTTGGATAATCCCTAATCATAAAATAGATTGGTAAAACAATCATAGAAGATTGCCAAATAACACCTATTCCACAATTTAGCATATCTTTTATAAAATTTGTGTTTTTTTCAAAACCATCATCCTCTTTTCTTAACTCTTTATAGACTGGCGTCCACCATCCCCAAGGTCTTACATTTTTATAAAAAGATTTTAGCACTTTCATATCGGTAGGTTTGCTTAAAAAAGTACCTAGAAAAGATCCTAATAATGAAACTCCAAATATAATTGGAAATAAATATATAGCAGACATATGAGATAATTCATATAGAATCGATCCATCGACAAAATTAGCTTTATTCTGATCTAATAAAAATTGTAAACTCGCAATAATTAAACCAGAGAACATACCCCAAAAATATCCCCAACCGTTAAAACGCCACCAAATCCATTTCAGGAAATTAGCAGCTACATAACCCCCAAATAAGGAGCTGGTAATCCATAAAGTTAATGAATTAATGGAGTCTGCAAAGAATCCCATAAAAACACCCAAACCAACAACTGCAAATGAAGCAATATGACTGGCTTTTATATAATGTTTATCGGAAGCTTCTGGTTTAAAATATTTTTTATAAATATCGTTTACAATATAGGCTGGACCTGCATTTACAAAAGCAGAAAAGGTAGACATAAATGCCGCTAACAATCCTGCTAAAAGCAATCCTTTTATACCGACTGGAACATGAAAATTAATAACTTTTGGTAACAAAATTTCCAAATCTGCGCCCACAAAACTAGGATTAGAAATCATTTCTGGAGCCAATTTTACTAAAGCAATAACTACAACACCACCAATTAATAAATAGCGTGGTATAAATAGCACTAAATTGGTAAATCCAGACATATAAGCAGCTTCTTTAACTGTTTTGGTTGATAAAATACGTTGCATATCAAAACTTGGAGTAGGGCCAGCAATACTTGCAAAGAAACCTTTAAACAAACTCATGCCAATTAAGGCTCCAAACATTTTGTACCCTTCAGAATCGATTAAATCATTAAATTTCTGAAACTTTGTACTCCAATGTGTCTCTAATTCCCAGCCAAAAAAGACATTTTTCCATTCATCAGTGATTACGTTGGCAACTTCTACATCACTAAAATTATAAAATGCGTATCCTGCTACCAAAAGTCCTGCAATAACCATAATAACATATTGTAAAACTTCTGTAGCAACTACAGAAAACATACCTCCTTTTATAGTATAAATAGTGGTTAATAATATGATGATTAACGCGTAAGATTGCTCAGAAAGGAGTAGGGTTCCTACTGCTAAGTCCCAAGGCAAAATAACGGTCATAAATTTACCAACACCTTCAAAAAAATAGGCAATAAAACCTATGGAAGCTACAATCGCAAAAATTGCTACAATTTTATGGGATGCTCTACCAGCTTTATCATCTCCAAAACGAGTTAAAATCCATTCAGAACCCGTCATTATATTAGAACGTCTAATCCAAACTGCGAGAAACATCATTATAAAAATCTGATTCCAGATTGGCCATAACCACATCAGCATAAAACTTTTTGTTCCGTAAAGAAAAAGCCAGCCCACCATTAAAGCTGTTCCGGAAATATCAAACATACCAGAACCATTACTTAATCCTAAGTAGTACCATTTAATACTTTTTCCGCCAAGAAAATAAGAATCTAATCCTTTTGAGGCACGTTTAGAAATCCAAATTCCAACTCCTAAGGTTAAAATGATATAAATTACGATAATAGAAACATCTATACTATTCATACTGCAATTTTGATTTATTTTTTAATAACTCCCCAATTTTTATTTGGCATACTTCCCATTTCAAAATGTAAAACACCACCTTCTAAAAGCGTTTTGTGGCTAATAAAAGTATTATTAAATTCTTTTCCATTAAGTGTAGCTGATTGAATGTAAATATTGGCATCCGAAGCATTATTTGCTTCAATGATAAATGTTTTTGTTTCAGATACTTTTATTGTTGATTTTTCAAAAACCGGACTTCCAATTTGATAATTTCCCGAAGCAGGATTGTAAGGATATATTCCCATCGAACTAAACACATACCACGCAGACATTTGTCCACAGTCTTCATTCCCGCTTAGTCCGTTCGTTGTGGTATTGTATTGTGTTTTTAGAATTTCTCGTACCCAATATTGAGTTCTCCAAGGTTTCTTTGCAAAATTAAACATATAAGCAATATGATGACTTGGCTCGTTACCATGTGCATATTGACCTATTAATCCTGAAATATCTGCAGAAATATTATCGCCCGTTATTTCTGACGATTCAGTAAAAAGTTCTTCTACTTTTTCGGTAAATTTATCATTTCCACCATGTAAATCAATTAAATTTTCTACATCATGTAATACAAACCAACTGTGTTGCCAGGCATTCCCTTCGGTATAATCTGTTTGTTCTCTGTGGTTTGAATATTTTGGATCAAAAGGCTCATTCCAAGATTTACCGTCTATAGATTTACCTCGCATAAAACCTGTTTTTGCATCAAATAAATGTTGATATGCTTTTGATCTATTTAAGAAAAACTCATAGTCTTTATTTTTTCCTAACGCTTTTGCCATTTGTGCCACACACCAATCATCATAAGCATATTCTAAAGTAATTGTAACCGATTCATCTTTTAAATTATATGGAATGTAGCCGTACTTTTTATAATGATTCAATCCGCGTTCATCTTGCATCATTGTTGTTTTCATCGCTTCAAAAGCTTTCTCAGCATCAAATCCTTTAATACCTTTTAAGTAAGCTTCCACAATTACAGGAATAGAATGATAGCCCGTCATGGTATTTGTTTCATTGGCATAAAGCGTCCAAACTGGCAAGATTTTCTTAGTTTCATAATACGCTAACATGGTATTAATAATATCAGAAACCTTATCTGGAGAAGTTAGCGCTAGTAAGGGCTGTTCGGCTCTAAAAGTATCCCAAAGCGATAGGGTAGAGTATGCTGTATAATTTGAAGCGGTAACAATTTCATCATTTTCTTTTCTGAATTGTCCATTTTTATCGCTGTATGTAACTGGCGCTAATTGCGCATGATACAATGCAGTATAAAACATCGTTTTTAAAGAATCGACTGGCGTTTCGACTTCAATTTTTGTCAAAGCTGTATTCCATGTTTCTTCAGTTTTCGTTTTTACTGTTTCAAAATTAAAATCTCCTGCTTCCAAATTGCCTTTTGCATTTTCAATACTTACTGAAGACAAAGCTACTTTTGCATACAACTCATTTGTTTTATTGGTATCAAAAAATAATTGAAGAGAAGTTTTATTTCCTTCGATACTATTTTTTTTAATTTCATTTCCATCAGCAAATAATGACTGTTTTATAATCGGTTTTGAAAATTTAGCAACAAAAAAAACTTTTTGATTTGCAGCCCAACCTTTACTAAATCGGTAACCACTAATTGTATATTCATCTTCTATAGCAATAGATGATTTTAAGACTAGATCCCAATTAATTGCAAATCCAAGATCTAAAACCACAGATTGCTCATCGTTTTCTTGAAAAGTATATTTATGAAATGCTGTACGTTTTGTTGTAGTTAGCTCTACATTTATTTGATGATCTTCTAAATATACTTGGTAATACCCTGGTGACGCTTTTTCATTTTGATGACTATATCTAGATTTATAAGAAATACTATCTCTAGTTTTAGGGTTAATACTTAAATCAACTTTCTTATTAATTGGCATAAATAAGACATCTGCCAAATCTCCAATACCCGTACCACTTAAACTTAAATGACTAAATCCTACCGCTATTGAATCGGAATAATGATAACCAGAACACCAATCCCATTTCGAAATTCCATTAACAGGACTTACTTGTAGCATTCCAAAAGGAACTGTAGCTCCTGGATAGGTATGACCATGACCACTTGTACCTATAAAAGGGTTTACATATTTTATCAAAGAACCGCTATCTACTTTAACCTTATTGTTACATGATATAATTAAAAAGAATATTATAAGACAAAATATATTTATCTTAGAGTTTTTTAAATGGATCATAGATTAAGAATTTTAGTTAAGTAAATATTAAAAAGAACTGCTATTTTTAAAAACAAAATTAGACAGATAACTTAAGAACTACGTCGAACGTCAAAAAGAATAAAAATGCAAGCAAAAAAACTATATACCCTCACTTTAAGACATCATATAATCTTTTGGTTAATTTATTTTTTATTCAATACTTTTCGTTGGGGAAGATATTTTGATGATTTTATGTATTCTCTTAAAACAAACCTTATTGGGTTCCCTATTCATATAGCTTTAGCTTATTTTAACATTTATTTTTTAATGCCAAAATTTGTATTTAAACGTAAATATATACTATTTATAATTCTTATTTTATTATCATTATTAGCAATGGTTATATTAAAATTTAACCTTACTTATTACCTTGTTAGCGCTAGTGTTTGGCCTGAAGGACCAAATACAATTAGCAAGTTTACTGCTGATTATGCAATAGATATGATGATTGGTGAATTGTATGTTATAACATTTGTTACCGCAATTAAAATTACAATGGACTGGATTATAGAACATAAAAGGTTAATAGATTTAGAAAAAATACAACTTGAAACTGAATTATTATTTTTAAGATCTCAGGTTTCGCCACATTTCTTTTTTAATACTTTAAACAATATTTATTCTTTAGCAATTGAGAAATCTGAAAAAACACCAAAAATAATATTAAAACTAGCAGAATTAATGAGGTATCTTCTTTATGAGACTGGAGGCAAAAGACAAAGTCTTGAAAAAGAGATATTATGTATTCAGAATTATATTGAACTCGAAAGAATGAGGCATGGTGAATTACTCGATGTAAATATGGATATAGAAGGGGATATAAGAAGTAAAAACATTGCACCAATATTATTGCTTTCTTTTATTGAAAATGCATTTAAACATGGTGTAAATAAAAATATAGTAAAAGTAAAATTAGATATTAGTTTTAAAATTAAAAATAATTTTCTTTACTTTCGTGTTTCTAATCCAACTCCTGCAATAACAACATTTGAAAAAAATAATAGCATACCTAGTGCTGGTGGTATTGGATTAAATAATGTAAAAAAAAGACTTGAGTTAGGATATCAAAAAGAAGATTATGATCTTACTATTAATACGATAGATAATTTATTTATTGTAGAACTTAAAATAAAAGTATAGAAATGAGTTTAAGGTGTTTAATTATTGATGATGAACCACTTGCTATTAATGTAATTAAAAGCTTTTTAGAGCAAATTGATGATTGCGAACTTGTAACTTCATTTACGAATGCAATTGATGGGCTAAATTTTTTAAAAAATAATAAAGTTGATTTGATTTTTTTAGATATTAATATGCCTTTGTTAGATGGGTTAAGTTTTATAAAGAGCATAGAAGATAAACCACTCATAGTTATAACAAGTGCTCATAAAGAATATGCAGCAGAGACCTATGAATTAGATGTTTTAGATTACCTAATAAAACCAATACCATTCCCTAGGTTTATACAAGCAATAAATAAAGCACATAAAGCTTTTAATTTATATAAATCACCTCAAAAAAAAATAACCTCTAGACCATTTCTTTTTATTAAGACAGATAAAAAGAAAAACACTAAAGTTTATCTAGATGAAATTTTAGTTATTGAAAGTTTAAAAGATTATTTAAAAATCAGCACTAGTACTAATAGGTATATTATCCATCAAACACATAGCAGTTTTACAGATATGTTGCCTTCGGAAAGCTTTATACGTATACATAGGTCATATACTATTGCTTTGGATAAAATAGATATTTTAGAAGGAAATAGTATTGAAGTGGGAGGCATGAGATATGTAATTGGTAGAACTTATCAAGATGCTGTTAAAGCTAAAATATTAAATTCATCAATAAACTAATTTACTCTCAAAAAAAGAGTAAGCTTTCCTCTAGTAAAAAACAATTTTTAGAGAAATAGAGTTCCCTTCCATATTTTCATAAAAAGCATCACCTATTAATACTACAAATCCTAGAAGAATTTGAATCTGATTGTGGAAAATTAGAAAACAAACCAAATCCACAATATTTCAATTGACAATCTTGGTTTGCTTGGAAATCTATGATGAGTGAAATTATTTCTTTTCTAGAAAAGAATAATTAAAAAAATATGCAACGTAATGTTGCGTATTTTTTATCACTTTCTCTTTGGTTTCTCTAAAATACTTTATACTAACCTTTTTGAATCATATTAATACATATGTTTATAAGGAGTTGTAATGATTTGGTAATGTGGTAAGCAATTTTAAAAATCACCTACTTAGAATCATTAACTAAATAGATGGTTCAGTTTACACAAACAAGTCATTTGCCAGATACATATGATGCAACTCCAGTACAACAAAATATATCGGTCTATTATACAAACTGGAATTATGTAGGTTTAAGCTTTGCTATTTTAGAAGATCGAAAATTTAAATCTGCTCCAAAGCATATTTTACCCGAAGAAGCGAAAGTAAATAATGGCTGGATAATGAGTGATGATTTTGATATTAAAAAATATAAGAATCTAGATGCAGAATTACTAGGTAAAAGGCAAGAACAATTTCTAGAAAACTGGGTTAAAGATTGGTTAGGTTCATCAGAAATGAAAGTAGTTTTATCACAAACTAATTTTGCAACTGTAGCAACACTTCCAAAAGGAGCAAAAACAGGAGCAATAATTCCATCACTTAAAATACCAAAAACAGGAGAATATGTTACTGGAGATAGACCTACTGTTGATATGGATTCTAATGGTTGGCCTTCCAATAAACGAGATAAAGCAATTGAAATAATTAGAAAAGGTTTTGCTCTTCACATTGCTGGTGATCAACATTTAGCACCCCATATGCAATATGGTATAGATGAGTATGTAGATAGTGGTTCTGCTTTTGCGGACCCTGGATTAAATAATATTTGGCTCCGTCGTTTTTGGCCAAATGTAGATAGCTCTAATCACACAATAGAAAACTCTGCTTATAAAGGAAATCATATAGATGGCTTAGGGAATAAAATGACTGTTTTAGCTGTTGGTAACCCGAAAAATACTCATACAGAACCAAAAATTCTGCATAATAGAGCTATTGGTTATGGCTTAGTTACTTTCAATAAAAAGGAAAGAACTATTAAAACTGAATGCTGACCTCGTTTTGTAGATTCTACAAAAAAAGATAGTCAATATCCAGGTTGACCAATAACAATAAAGCAAACAGATAATTATGCGCGTAAGGCTATTGGTTATTTACCTGAGATTAAAATAAAAGGTATTGCCAATCCAGTAGTTCAAATAATTAATGAAAGTAATAATGAATTAGAATACTCTATAAGAACTAATTTATTTACTCCTAAAGTTTTTGAGACCCAAAAGTCTTATACAATTAAAGTAGGTGATCCTGATACAAATATTTGAAAAACATTAAAAAATATTATTGTATCTAATAAAAAACTAAAAGTAAGATTTTAGGTTTAATTTATAGAATTTCACATGGTTCTATCTCACGGTTTTTAGAGGAAAGTTCCTAAAAAGAATAAATAGTTTTTTGATGTTCCTTTTTCACGTGCTTTTAGTTTTGATAATAAGGTTTTGGTATTAAAAAAGGTATGGCTTTCCATTATATCTTTTTATGCTGAATTTATTTCAGCATTTTA
>JQIA01000176.1_pt1 | contig 29754 bp, 30 predicted proteins | sample 811431 | NCBI WGS metagenome assembly JQIA01 (sample SAMN02998118, study PRJNA258478) | marine sediment metagenome | biome: marine; feature: seafloor; material: sediment; isolation source: oil-polluted sediment collected from 3 locations (0.5 km, 0.7 km and 0.9 km)... | place: USA: Gulf of Mexico ...
CTATCTTCCAGGTAGCTGATTACGGTATCGTTGTAGATATTCTTGAGTTCCTACCAGAGCTTACAGAAAAAATTGAAGAAATGTAGTCAGTACTGATACCATTCTTTGAATTTATATTAAGCCGGCTGATCCATTTGTGATCAGTCGGTTTTTTATTCTTTTTTTATCTTTTCCAACCATGCCCTCTGCTCTGTCTGATACTGATCCTCGGTCATATTTTTATTATGAAAATTATCATCCTTGAGCATATCCTCAAGTTCGCCCTTTTTATTCTTGTTTGGGTGTTTTTTGAGAAACTCGATAAATTTATTTATAAAATCATTCTTTTTTTTAAACGTTTCTTTTTTTTTCATAGTCACTTAAAATAAGGTTATGGTATTTTATTGACAAAATAAACCTGATATGGCTATAATAATAGGCGTTTTCGCATTACACTCAACCCAAAATAATCAATTGAATAATATAATGAAAAACAGCATACCACTAATCATAGTTACTGTCTTTATTCTTTTCAGCCTTTCAAATCCCGGCGGATTGAACGCAGAACCCCTTGCGGAAAAATATAAAAAACAGGGCAATCATTATTATAAACAAAAAAAATTAAAAAAAGCCATTGTCGCATATACCAATGCACTTATGGAAGACATGGATTATGCTGAAGCCTATTATAACAGGGGATTGGTCTTTTTTGACCAGGGTTTTTTTTATAAGGCGATTGTTGATTTTGACATGGCAATTATGTTGAACCCTAATGACGGCGCTGCATTTTACAACAGAGGACTTGCTTACGCCAAAGTTGGTAAAACGTCTCTTGCACTTAATGACATCAAAAAAGCTGATAAAATGGGCGATTATGATGCAAAGAAACTTTTAGAAAGTGGTATTTTAACAAGGCGGAATGAACAGCGTATTCAAAAAGATAAAGCGATTGAAAAGTTAATTGGGGACGGTGCGACAGACTACAATCGTAAGGTTGAAATTACCGATCGAAACAATGAATATGGTGGTAATACTATCGTAACAAAACGTGCCAAAGGGGATCCTTATTACGATGGTAAGGATGGTATATTTAAAGATATTGAATATTACGATTCAAAAGATATAAAGCGGCGTACGGAACTTTTGCACACTGCGGAATTTAATAGGGATAATGGACGTAATAAAACCACTATATGGTATAGCAAGTCCGCAAAGATTGAAAAAAAAGAATTCTTTTATACCGGGAAGATGCTTAATATCAGAGGGGTTCATTATTATGGCGCTGATGGCCGGGTTGAAAAGAAGGTCATGTTTGATAAACACGGCAAAGAGATTGTCAGGCGATAACTGACCGATTTATAGAAGGACATCGCCGGAGAGTATTCGATGTATTTTTTTTTCATCATCCTTTAGTATCAGCACACCGTCTTCACCGATATCATCTACAAATCCCCTGATTTTTTTCCCACTGACATCTACCGTGACATATTGCCCTAATATATTTGACAGTTTTTTCCAGCGTTTTATAATAGAAGAAAACCCATGTGTTTGAACTTCAAGATAGTATTTTTCAAATTGTTGCAGGAATAGTTGGATAATATCCACCCTTGAATGCTGAATGCTGCTTTCGATATATAGTGACGTCGCTATATCCTGAATTTCACCGTTGAATACACTTATATCAGTATTCACGTTCATGCCAAGGCCTATTATAATATAGTCGATTGCATCCATTTCCATCGACATCTCAGTGAGAATGCCAGCAAGCTTTTTGCCATTGATAAGCAAGTCGTTGGGCCACTTAATGGTGACATCAATATCCGTTGCCTCCAACAGGGCTTCTGCTGCGGCAACAGCCGTCATTAAGGTGATCTGAGAAATTTCACCCGGCGGTATTGAGGGACGCAGTATAAGGGAAAGGCAGATTCCGTCGTCAGTCGCGGAAAACCAGGTACGCCCTTTTCGTCCCCTGCCAGCGCTTTGCGCTTCCGCAACAACCAGAGTCCCTTCAGGCGCACCATTGATAGCAAGTGTTTTAGCCTGGTTGTTGGTAGAATCAATAAGCGGGTAATGGATTATATCAGCCTGACCAAGGACTCGGGTTTTAAGGCCTTCCCTGATTTCATCCGGAAGCATGAGATTCGTTGTTTTTGAAAGTCTGTAGCCGACTTTAGGCGTAGAGTCGATGATGTAGCCTGATTCTTTCAAAACAGCAATGTGCTTGGACACTGCAGAACGGCTGATGCCCAGCATATTGCTTAGCGTTTCACCGGATATGAAACTACCGGTGTTTTTTTTTAGTTCTTTAAGGAGCTTTGTTCGGTTGCTCATATACAGATCTTTACAGGGTGGTCATAAATTCTTTTAATTTTTCAAATAATTCTTCCGGCCAGACTTCTGCATGAAGGAAAAGTTCAATTTCCTCTTCTGTCAAGCTGGTTCGTACATTAGGTGGCAGGCTGTTGAAAGCCATTTCCCGTTCCGGGTCTGTGGTTATTTTTTTTTTCTTATCATTCTTGTTTTTTACCATTACACTCTCTCATTTTATAGTACTGTCTTTGCAACTATGCCAGTTCATATTATATTAAAGCTCTTATTATCACAAGCGAGGTATTTCTGCAATCTGTGCATTTATGACTTTTTATTGATAAATACAGTTTTTTAAATTATATTCGTAAGATTACATCATATCGGAGTAGCTGAATGAAACGTGCATAAACATATTTTACTAACAGGCGATAATTATCATATGGAAGAGAATAATACACAGGTTTTTGAAAAATATTTTAATGCTTTAATGGAAATAAGCCAGGCAATCACCTCAGACAGGTACCTTGAAGACATCCTTAAGCTTATAGTGATGGTTACGGCAAAGGTGACTGGTGTTGATGTCTGCTCTTTATGGCTTATAGAAGAGAATAACAAAGAGAAGATAATACGCCTTAAAACGACACAGGCCATTGAACACGAATATGTCAAAGACAGAGCTCTCAGTATGAATGAGGGCGTGGTAGGGCAGGTTGCCACCTGTAATAAACCACTTATTGTGAAGGATGTATTAAATGACCCTGTATTCAAAGAAAAAGAAATGGCAAGAAAGTTAAATCTTGTTTCCATGCTTGGGGTTCCGTTATGCGTTAAAGATGAAGAAGTAATAGGTGTCCTAAACTGTTTTACGAATAATCCCCACGACTTCACAGAAACTGAAGTCAATCTTGTAAGGGCAGTCGCAAATCAGGCTGCAGTTGCAATTTATAATACGAAGTTGATGTTTGATGCTCAGATTATCAGAGAGGAACTGGAAACCCGAAAGCTTGTCGAAAAAGCAAAAGAAATTATTATGCATCGGAAACAGATTAATGGTGAGGAAGCTTTTAAATGGCTCAGGAAAAGGAGTATGGATTCCCGGAAATCGATGAGGGAAATTGCAGAGGCCCTTATTTTATCCAACGAGCTTTTAGATTAAACCACTCAGCGAACAGATTAAGGGCAGGTACCCATGCTAAAAATCGCCGAAAAATGTACGCCTGGGTTAGATAAAAAAAACGGAGACTGCAAAGGAAAAACCTTTAAAAAACCGACCGGGGTGGTGCCGGTTATTTCAGTACAGGAATCTGTGACCGGTGGTGGAGAGATGCTATTATGCACAGAATGTCACCAGGTTATTACATCAACCGGTGAAAAAACAGAGGTGAATGGTGCATATAATCACAGTTTTGCTAATCCGCACGGCCTTTTTTATGAGATAGCGTGTTATAAAAATGCCCCGGGCTGCATGTATTCAAGTGACGAATCAGCCGAATTTACATGGTTCGTGGGGTACAACTGGCGTGTTGCTGCCTGTAGCGGATGTCACACTCATATCGGCTGGTTGTTTACTTCATCTGTAAACCGCTTCCATGGCCTCATATCAGACAGACTTATCATTGCCCGCCGGGATGATACCCAAAAGGATTTTTGATGTCAGATGTCAAAGCCATTTATATACCGGATGCCTCGGTTAAATCAGAGAATCCCCTTTTTATGATACCGGTTTCAGCGGGATTCCCTTCACCGGCTGATGATTACATTGAAGGAAAGCTTGATCTTAATACGCATCTGGTAAAAAATCCGGCAGCAACATTTTTCGTCAGAGTTGCCGGTGAGTCCATGATAGGTGCAGGTATTTACCCTGATGATATTCTGATTGTCGACAGGTCGCTTCACCCGGTGGACAAAAAAGTCGTTATAGCCATTATCGATGGCGAACTTACGGTAAAACGAATGCGTATTAAGGATGGTGATATCTACCTTGTACCTGAAAATGACCTGTATACTCCCGTGAAGATAAAGAAAGAGATGGACTTTGAAGTATGGGGCGTTGTTACCAGCGTTATCCATTCGCTTTAAGCGAGGTGCTCATGCTAAAGTTAATCGTAATAATTATATTTTGCCAGTAAATGTGCCATAAACCCGATTTTGACAAACGAACCCTCACTGATTTATTCCCTTGATACCTATGCCTCCGGGCTAAAAGATCATCCAATCTAATGAAATGCTGATAATATAATGTACTGCAAAGGGTTTGCCACATTGCGGCAGGCATTTATCGTCTACAAGAGTGTGACTTTTATTATAATAATGACAATACCAGTACGGCCATTTGCACTCTTAATACACGGTTTTATGACACTGACGGTTTTTCAAGCTGTTGATGTGTTAGTAATCTAATGATGATAAATAAATGTAGCAGGCTGTTTACCTTCGTTACCTGTTGTTATAGTAACCGGAGAATGTTTCATGTCGCTATAATTGTTTTCACTCGGGAATGTCACCTTTTTTGCGTTAACATTGATAATTAATCGGTGAAATGTTTGCGCTCACGCACTTTATAACCCTTGAGAGTCCTGAAAACCCGTTGATCAGGTCTTTTAATTCAGGGAACGCTGTTTAATTTTACATACATAATTCAGATAATAATTGACAAAAGTGGTGCTCAGTCATTAAATGCCGTTTTTGTAATTGATTGTGCAAAAAAAGAGGGTTTTAAATGTCCGGCTTGCCGGGCGGGGAATTTAATATTTTTTTCAGGAAGGGGAGTAACATGCTTAGAAAAATTGGTTTAGTTGTTGGAATTCTTTTATTGACTGCGTCATATAGTAATGCGGGAAATGTTCAGACCTTTGGTGTAGGTTCTGCGGCAAGTGCACAGGGTGAGGCAGTTTCAGCTTATTCAAATGATCCTTTCGCTGTTTATTATAATCCGGCGGGTCTTGTATTAACGAAACGTTCAGTTATTTCTACCGGTTTTATGGGATATACGCCCAATATTGAAATTGAAAATTTTAAAGCAATATCTGCAGATGGTACTGATCAGAACGCAGCCGCAGGTTATGCAAGTGATTTTGAAATAAAAAATAGTGATGTAATGATTCCTCATATGGGCTATGCCATGCCTATAAATGAAAAATTGTTCTTCGGAATTGCGGCATATAGTCCTTACGGTCTCCATGTTGAATGGAGTAAGAATCCAACTAAGAACCCAGGTGCTGCATATGCGTGGGAATCATACTATGGAAGAATGGTTGTTACACCATCTTTAGGGTATAAGATTAACGATAAGCTTTCCGTTGGGTTTGGTGTAAGTTTAGGTGAGTCTGTTTCTGAGGCAGGAAAAACGTTTACCCGAAGCCCTAAAACTATAGCCAAGGCAAATGCAGCAGCAGCTGCATATACCAGCCTTGCTGCTGCAGCGACTGCGACTGCTAACACGGCTGGAGGCAATGCTGCTACTGCAATGGGTGAGGGGCGAATGGATGATTATTATTCATACATGGTTCAGGCAGGAGTCTCTACACAAGCGGCAACAACATTTCAGGGTGCAGCAGCAGAAGCTAAAGGTGCTGAACTACTCTACACCACGTTAAATGGTTCATATTTGAGACTTGAAGCAAAAGATGACTTTAACTACTCATTTAACGCAGGTGTGATGTATCAGCCGATTGATGCAATTTCTATGGGCTTGACCTATAGAGGACGTACAAAAACTAAATTTGAAGGTGATACAATCGTCACAGGTGCAACAAGTCTTCTCGATCCTACGGGTGATAAAATAAACATCGGTGGAAGTGTTGATATGGAATATGACCACCCTGAATCAATTCAGGCAGGTGTGAGATATTTTGCATCAAAGACCCTGTCAGTTGAGTTTGATATGACCTGGACCAGATGGAGTATTCTGGATAAACAGGTTGAGAATGTTGTCCTTAAAAATGTGCCTGTTCTTGGTAATGTGCCGCTATCATTTGCTCATGCACGTAATTGGGAAGATACAATTCAGTACAAAATAGGTACAGAATGGAAGCTTCTTAGTAATGTCGCTTTAAGGGGTGGTTATACGTATGACCCTACACCAATTCCGGACGATACCTTTGACATGGGGTGGCCTGATACAGACCGCAGTATTTTCAATATCGGTTGCGGTTGGGGGCTTACGGAAAACTGGGTTCTTGATTCGGTTGTTCAGTATGTTGTCAGCACACCTACAAGAACAGTTAGTGGTGGCAGTCCCGAGTTTAACGACGAATATTCATCAGTTTATGGTGAAACTGTAGAGGTTTCTTTGAAAGACAAAGGAACTCTATGGGGCTTTGGTATGACGTTGAGCTATCTCTTCTAAGTATTAGTATATATACAACTCAGCAGTTCTTATTTCAGAATTGCTGGGTTGTTTTTCTATCTCTCTGGTTCTATTCTTTTATTTTCTTTTGTTACCAAATTTTTCAATTAGAATTTGTCTGATAATTGAATCCGTGTCTTTAAGAATTTTTGATCCCCTTGTTATTTTACAGAGGCTTATTTTGTGGTTTTCGGCAATTTTTCGTTGGGTTTGGCCTTCATGAAGCTCTTTTAAAAGCTGCCATCTCAAAGCAATATCACGTCGTTCTTTTTCTGTAAAAATTTCCTCAAATAATCGCGTCATTGTTTTTTCATCATCGATATCAGTAAATATTTCTATGAGCTCCAGGACTGCGGTCACGGTTTCCCCCAATTTCATTGTTTAACAAGAAATTAAACAGTATATTGTATGTGTTCATTTAAGTTGCCAAAATTAATGATAAATATCAAATAAAAAACCCCTTCTGGTTGAAGAGGTTTAAAAAAATATCAGATTATCAGCCAATTCAGACTGTATTTTCTCTTTGTCTTAATACTTCATATATGACAAGGGCTCCGGCAACGGATGCATTCAGGGAATTAAAACGACCTTTTTGTGGAATAGAAACAATAAAATCACAGTTCTTTTTGATAAGGTCACGAAGGCCTCTGTCCTCGCCACCAATAACTATGCCTAAAGGTGCTGTAAGGTCAGTGCTGTATAAAGGACTGTCTGCATCAGCATCAAGCCCTGCAATCCAGAAACCGTTGTTTTTTAATTCCTTAATAGCCGTGGTAAGGTTGGTGACTTTTGCAATGCGTAAATGCTCAAGAGCGCCAGCGGATGATTTTGAGGCTGAAGGTACCGGGGATGCGGCTCTGTCTTTTGGTATGATGATTCCGTCGGCACCAGCACACAAGGCTGTTCTTGCGAGTGCCCCAAGATTTTGCGGGTCCTCAATGCCGTCAAGAATAAGGATCAGGCCGCGGTCCTTGTTTTGCATCAGTTCTGTCAGATCCGAGAAAGGGTAGGCGCTGGTACGGGCTACGACCGACTGATGTGAGTCGGTTCCGGCCATTTTTGAAAGGTCGGAAAAATTGAGTTTTGTGACAGGTACTTTCGCTTTATGCGCAAGGTTGATGATATCATTCATTTTTCCCTGTGTTTTACCGGAGGAAACGAATAATTCAAAGATTGTTCTTCTTTTGGCTCTGAATGCCTCTATTACAGGATTAATTCCAAAAAGGTATTCATCACCGGTTTTGGTGACAACGTTTTTTTTATTTGTATCAAATGTTTTTTTTTTACTCATTATATTTCCCGGTATTTTGCCAGAATAGAAGTTAATTCCTGTTCGGCCGTTTCTAAATCGTCATTGACAATAATATATTTGTAAAAATTCTTTTCAAGAATTTCACTTTCGGCATTCATAAGACGTTTTTCAATAACAGTAGGCGCATCAGTCCCACGGTTTTCTAATCGTTCCCTGAGCGCTTCCATTGTTGGCGGCATAATAAAAATTGTGACAGCATCAGGATATTTTTTTACAATCTGCTTTGCTCCATTTACATCAATATCCAGGAGAATATCTTCACCTTTTGCAAGGTTTTCATTCAGATAGTTTACAGATGTGCCATAAAAATTGCCATGAACTTCTGCCCATTCAGCCAGCTTGTCTTCGTTGACCATGGTTTGAAATTCATCTTTTGAGACAAAATGATAATCGATACCATCGGCTTCGCCTGCACGGGGTGAGCGTGTTGTATGAGAAACAGAATAGCTGATATTGCTGAACGCATCTATAATAATACGGCACAACGTTGTTTTTCCTGTGCCGGAGGGGGCTGATACGATGTAGAGGTTACCTGTCCTATTCATTTTTACTCTGCTTGCCTGTGGCTTCTTTAAGGGTTGAGAATCTTTGAGAAATCGTTTCTGCCTGAATTGCTGAAAGGACAATATGGTTGCTTTGAAGTACTATAATTGAACGGGTTCGCCTGCCGTGCGTAGCATCAATAAGACGTTTGTCGTCTCTGGCGTCATCTTTTAAGCGTTTCATTGGTGCTGAATTCGGAGAGACGATAGCGACGACCCTCTCGGCGACAACACTGCTACCAAAACCAACATTTAACAATGCCTGTTCCATTTTTTCTCCTGATGCATTATATTTACAGCCAACACGATTTCGAAGAGATTTATTCAACATTTTGAATCTGTTCTCTTATTTTTTCCAGTTCCGCTTTTACATCAACAATAATATGGGATACGTCTGCTTTGCCGGTTTTTGAACCCATTGTGTTAAATTCACGGTTAAATTCCTGAAGTAGAAAATTTAATTTTCTGCCGCCCGGTTCTTCTGAATCCATAATATCGTTAAACTGTTTGATATGGCTCCTTGCTCTTACAATTTCTTCAGAAATTTCACTCTTATCAGCAATGATTGCAGCTTCCTGAATTATGCGGGCTTCATCAATCTCAATGATGCCATCGGTCAGTTTCTGAATGCGTTCTTTCAGTCGCTCCTGATATACTGGAATCATGTCGGCTGAATCAGTCTCAATTGTATCAAGTGAGGTTTCGATAAAAGCAAGTCGATTCTTAAAATCCTTTTTCAGGAAGTTGCCTTCTGTCTGTCGCATGGCAATGAGGCTATCCAAAACTGTTGAAATACATTTTTCAATAACCACCCATTGTTTATCAATATCTATCTCAACATTTGCTGGTATGATAACGCCCTGAATACCGGCAAGCATACTTGTTGAGATTGTGTCTGCAATATTAGTCGTTTCGGCGAGTGTTTTTAAGGCATTACAATAAGCCTGAGCTTTGCCGGTATTGATTTCATAGGCGTAAGAATCCTCAGACTCATCCCTGATAATCAGTTTCAGTTCAACACGCCCCCGTGTTATTCTGGATGCTACCAGAGATTTTATTTTTTCTTCTATCAGGTTGTATCCGTGAGGGAGTCTGATGCTGAAGTCGAGGTGGCGACTGTTGTATGTGCGTATTTCGACGTCTGCAACAAGATCACTTGTTCGCTCTTCTGCTTTTGCGTATGCTGTCATACTTGTAATCATTTTATTATTTCCAATAAGTTCGTTCGGGCAGATTTCAGATCATTAATATATTTGTTTCTGACACTATTCAGGAATAAGAACATAATACTATCAGCATAATCGGGATATGTCCACGGGAGAGTCTGAAACGTCCCTTTCTTAAAGATTAATGTCAGGTCTGCATATATCCCCTGTTTCAGGTAGACTCTGTGGGTAAAATCTTTTCCGGTTGCAAGGATAAAGCGAGACATAAGCAGGTAGCCGGGATCTATATTGACCATTCTGTTTCCGTCTGTCGCAAATTCTTTTTCGATACTATTGGTAAATAGTTTTATATCGACAAGATCATCCTGCTCTATCAGCCGGTCGAATGAGATCATTCGTCTCATAAGTCCCCGGCCCATTTCCGGCTCGTAATAAGTTGTGTAGTCGAATGGCATCCATTCACTTATTATATCTGCTGAACCGTATTTTTCGGTTATTTTTTCGGCAATGGGAGCAAAAAGTGACGAGCTGTTTGTGAAAACACCTATGACTAATTTTGCCGCATCCGGTTTTGAAGGAGTGCTCATTGTATCAGTCTTTAAGTGGTGTTGCTTCGTCAACAAGCATAATCGGAATATCTTCTCTTATTTCATAGACAAGTTGACATTTGTCACAAACAAGGCCATCGCCTGATTCATTAAGTTTTACATCATTTTTACACTGTGGGCATGCGAGTATTTCAAGTAACTCCTGACTAATTGACATTCTATTTCCCCTTTTAAATTATAAGTGCTTGTTATATAAAATTAAAAACAATCTTTTATACCAGACAATATTCCTGTATGCAATTGGAAACGTGGAATCAATGTTACCGTTTTTTTAAACACATCAGGGGGGAATGGCTTTTTACTTATAAAACAGGACTCTGTACTGTTTGACGTTGATTTGGAATTGACACATATAACCGATTTCCCTATTATCACCACATCAATAATTTTACAAAAGGCCTGAGATGGTAAAAAATATATTAAATAAGACTGCTTTTAAGGTGTATAATTTCGGATGGACAATCGCCATACCGTTTTTGAAAAAAAATCGCCGCATGGCTGAAGGCTATGAACATCGTATCCTTGACGGTGTCACTCTTCCTGATGCTGATGTATGGATACAGGCGGCTTCAGGAGGTGAGGCTTATCTCGCTTTAGAGTTGTTAAAACAGCTCAGTTTCAAAAAAAAGATTAAAATTCTTATCACATCCAATACGACTCAGGGGCTGGAAATCCTTAATAAGGGCCTAAGCTCAGTTGATGGCGATAAAATGACTGTAATGGTTTCCTATTCACCGTTTGATCATCCCGGTATTATTTCATTGGCTGTCAGACAGGTGAACCCGGACGTAATGGTTCTGCTTGAACTTGAATTGTGGCCGGGACTCCTGACGGCATTGAAGAAAAATAACAGTAAAACAATTATTATTAATGGCCGACTGACACAAAAAAGCCTGAAAGGTTATCTGAAATGGCCCTCACTCTGGCGTGAGATTGCTCCGCTTAATATTCTTGCCATTTCCCCTGACGATGCCGGACGGTTTAAATCCCTTTTTCCGGATTCAGTTGTCGATACGATGCAAAATATTAAATTTGACAGGGTTACACTTAATAGTGACACAGCCGTGGATAGCGCCGTTAATCCGCTCACAGTCCTTAACAGACCTCACCGGAAGGTGATTGTTTTAGGCTCTGTCAGGGCTGAAGAAGAAGGGGCAATAGGTCAGCTGCTCTGTCATTTTGCCGGGAACAATCCGGATATCGATATCTGGTTGTTTCCCCGACATATGGAGAGGGTTTCATTCTGGGAACATTTTTTAGAAAAAAACAGAATTTCCTGGGCGTTTAGATCAGAATGTGAGAGTAAGGCTGACTTGCCGGGTACTGTGATTCTGTGGGATTGTTTCGGAGAGCTTACATATGCCTATGAAGTTGCCGATGCAGCATTTGTAGGTGGTAGTCTTGCACCCCTTGGCGGGCAAAATTTTCTTGAGGTTCTCTCTGCCGGTCTGTTGCCGGTTACAGGGCCTTCATGGGAAAATTTTTTGTGGACGGGTGAGGATGTTATTCAGATCCGGCTCCTCTTTAAAGAAGAGAACTGGGAAAAGGTCTATGATCGATTGCTGATGAATATTAACAACCCTGTTTCAAGGCAAGCAGTCAGGACTCAATTAACTGCGTATCTTGACGACCATCAGGGCGGGACGCTTGTTGCCTGCGAAAAAATTAAAGAAATATATTATGATCATTGTTAAAGAAAAACCATATCTTTTTGGAATGGCTGACAGGTTGCCGGGGATTGATATCAAGTCCCTTGTCTCAATATTTTCAGGCTCTATCCATGCAAATAAAAAAGGACTTAACGGGCGTGGGGATGTTATAAGACTCGTTCTTGATAACGGAGTTACGGGGATTGTAAAGCAGTATAGACGTGGTGGGGTTGTCCGTTATTTTATCAGAGAATACTATCTGCGAAAAGGGACAACCAGATGCCAGGCTGAGTATCAAATGCTCGAAATGGCAAAGGCCGCAGGAGTATCTGTTCCGAAGCCAATTGCATGGGCGACAACCGGTACTTTTTTTTATAAGGGATGGCTCGTTACAAAGGAAATTGAAAACAGCATCTCACTTGTCGACTACTACGATGAAAACAAAGAAAATTATGTTGATATTTTCAACAAAACTATTCTGCAGATGCGCACACTGATAAAAAACAGAATTCTTCATGTAGACCTGCATCCCGGCAATGTACTTGTCAGTAATCATCAGGTATATATCATTGATTTTGATAAGGCGGTAATTAAAGACTGGGATGAAGAAAAACTCAGGCGATTCTATCTTCAGAGATGGCGCCGGGCGGTTCTGAAATATGGTTTAGATACTTGCATAACGGATTATCTGTCTGAGCATTTATAGCCAGTCATTGAACATTCTTGCAGTACCCTCACTTCTAAAACAGTTGCGATGTTTGTATGAACTGCAAATTATTGACTTTGAATGATTTTTCCTATTAGTTTGACATATTTGCATTCGTTTTGTATATTATAACTATAATCAAAAAAATCTTATAACATTTCGCAGCCCGAGCGCAACAATAATATAATAACTTCAGCGTAGGATCCTCTCCGGATTCTTTTGTTTTAACCTCTTTAAAAGATACCTGACTTATGAAAACTGCTTTAAGAAATAGTATTCAGATTAAAATGGGGATTATTCTGATCAGTATTACGGCATTGATGCTTGTCTTTTACGGGACTGTTCAGTTTTACTTTCATAAGGCGCAGCAATTGGAAAGTCTTAGTGATTTTACTGTGCTTTCAGCAGAGAGACTAACAAAGCAACTTGCTGCTCCCCTGTGGTCTTTTGATGAGGAACAGATAAATTCGCTCCTGAAGACTGAGATGTCCGAAAAAAGTATCTATGCGATTATCGTAAAAGGATACGATGAGGTGCTTGCCGGAGCAAGAAGAGATGAAAACTGGCAAGTTGTAGCAACAAACAAAATTCCTGAAGTGAAAGAATTTATTATAAAAGAAAGAGTTATTCTGCATGAAGGTGAAGAGGTCGGGAGTCTGCAGGTTTATTCAACCCCTGATTTTGTTTATCAGGCACTGAAGTCCTCGCTGTTTGAAATGGTGGTGGCCAGCGTTATGGTAAGTATCGTTATTCTGATAACACTTTCGGTTCTTGTACGTATTATTATTATTGCACCGGTAAACCGGATTGCCGAATTTGCCGGTAAACTTCAGGTTGGTGATCTGACATGTGTCCTTGCCGAAGGTGAAGATGAAATAGGCAAAATGAGTTCTGCTTTGAATTCTGTATCAGCTGCAATGAAGGTGAAAGCAGAGGCCGCGACGCAGATAGCTAAGGGAAACCTTCGGCAGAAAATTGAAATTGCATCAGATAAAGATGAACTGGGCAAATCACTTCAGGCGATGATTGATGGCTTGAACGATATGGTTAGTGAGCTACTACGATCTGCTCAGGAAGTAGATGCCGGTTCTAATAAGGTATTACAATCGAGTGTAGCACTCTCAAACAGCGCTTTTAATCAGGCTTCATCGATACAGGATACTGTCTCTGCGATGATACAGATTGGTACTCAGACGACTGCAAATGCACAGAATGCATCAAAGGCACACCAACTTGCCGATTCCGCTAAGGAACACAGTGTCAGCGGTGTGACCAAAATGGCTGAAATGATTGTGTCGATGGAGGCTATAAGTGCCTCAAGTGCCGAGATTTCAAAAATTATTAAAGCGATTGATGAAATTGCATTTCAGACAAACCTGCTTGCCCTGAACGCCGCTGTTGAGGCTGCCAGAGCTGGGAAACATGGCAAAGGGTTTGCCGTCGTTGCTCAGGAAGTCAGAAATCTGGCTGCGAGAAGTGCCAAGGCTGTTCATAATACAACAGAACTTATCGAAAATTCTGCAAAACGTGTAAAGGTGGGAAGCCATATTGCACATGAAACGGCCGGAACCCTTGAGCTGATGAACGATGCAGTTTCAAAGGTAACCAGTCTCAGCAGTGAAATAGCAGATGCCAGTAATGAACAGGCTCAAAGCATCGCACAGGTGAATTCAGCTCTTGCTGATATCGATAAAGCAACACAACAGAACACCTCCCATGCCAAAGAGACCTCGTCCGCTTCTGAGCAACTCTCAACTCAGGCACTTCAGGTCCGCCGGCTTCTTTCCCGTTTTCAGATTATTGAATCAGGCGAGTCGTGGCGCAGTGGCGTCCTTTTTGATTATCCTGAAGAAGAAAATGCGGACTATGAAGGTGACCACGCTGATACAGAGACGACGAGAGAACCTTATGGAAAAGAGGCTGAGCTGGCAGATGTGTTTGAACCCACCCAATATGAAGACAATCCTCCGTTATTACCAGGTGAAACACTATCTGCTGAGTCTCATTCGGAAGAGCAACCAGGGAGGTCTCTTCTGCCGGAGCAAATTATTGCTTTAGATGATACTGAGTTCGGAAAATACTAATAAATATTTATTTAGCAATTGATCAAATCGTATTACTCTATATGTCCTGCACTATATTTCATATAAAAATGACTTGTTGAAGCGTTTGTTAACCCATGGGGAGTAGTGAAAGAGACAACTATGAAGGCCTTTTTTTTAAGTAAATTTGAATTGTTGTTTGTTGTTACTGTCCTTGTCGCTATTTTTGTGATTGATTTTTTTGCAGCTAACCGTGTCGCATTTTTAAATTTTTATTTTTTACCTGTCATTATGGCCGGATATCTGATGGGAGCACGTCAGGCTGTAACCGGCGCATTCCTTTGTATTATATTTGTTACCCTCAATGCCTTTCTGGGGCCTGATTTACCGGTGGTTCCCGGGGGGAAGGCCGATGTATATCTTTATATTGCAGCCTGGGGTGGGTTTTTAATTCTTTCCGGTGCAGTTGTGGGGCGGCAGAATGAAAAAATTGCACTTGAGGTGGCCAATGCAAATCGATTGAATACAGAATTACACAAGCGGCAGGCAGAGATAAAAAATGCAAATCTGGCATTGAAAGAATATAGTGAAACGCTCGAAATAAAAGTGAAAAACAGGACTTTGGAACTTGAAACGCTAAATGCTAGTCTTTACGTGGCTAAAAATGAAGCCGACAGAGCGAATCGGGTAAAAAGTGAGTTTCTTGCCAATATGAGTCATGAAATAAGGACACCTATGAATGCAATTATTGGTATGAGTGACCTTGTCATGGCGTCTGACTTGTCAACGAAACAACGGGAATACCTCGGTATCGTCCGGTCTTCATCAAGGTCTTTACTGAACCTGATTAATGATATTCTCGATTTTTCAAAAATTGAGGCCGGAAAGCTTGAATTTGATAAAACGTCTTTTTTACTCAGGGATGTTATTGAAGATATCTCTGATATGTTTCTTGTAAAAACCTGTGAAAAAAAGATTGAATTCATAATAGATATTTCAACTGATGTTCCAAAACGTTTATGGGGAGACCCTTTTCGCTTGCGCCAGGTGCTTGTGAATCTTATCTCAAATGCATTCAAGTTTACAAATGACGGGGAGATTATCCTTCAGGTAGAATTGAAAAACAAGACGGACGAAACTGTTGAATTACTTTACAGTATTAAAGACTCAGGTGCAGGCATAGAAGAAAAGGCTTTGGCTAAATTGTTCGATGCTTTTTCACAGGCAGACAATTCGGTAACCCGAAAGTACGGTGGTACGGGCCTGGGGCTTTCAATCTGCAAAAATATTGTGGAATTGATGGACGGCCGAATATGGGTTGAAAGTTTAAAAGAAAAGGGGAGCACCTTTTTTTTTACAGTGATGCTTGAATACCGTTGTGATGATGATGACTCCTTTTTTTTTCCTCCTGAATTATCTGAATTATCCCTTTTGGTTATTTCGGAAAATGAAAGAATTTTAAAAGTATTCAGGCAGATAATTTCTACATTTGGTTTTGCCTTTAAAACAGCATCCTCTTTTGAGCAGGCGATTGATATATGTAACCGGCAAGTCTTTGATATTGTTATTGTGGATGAGAACGTGGGAGGGGAAAAAGGTGAAAGAGCCATAAACCGTATTTATGAATCAAAGAACGAAAAACCGTCGGTCATAATGCTCAGCTCTTTTGGACAGGGCAGTCAGAAAATTGATAAATCTGAAAATGTGAAAGGGTATGTTGTTAAGCCGGTAAAAGAATCAACACTCTTTGATTCAATCATGACGGCATATGGGTACAAACCTTCAAGACGAAAGACGGATGAGGCTGGTGAGGAACGATCAGCTGTCTTTAGCAATACCAGGGTTCTCCTTGTTGAGGATAACGCAGTAAATCAGATGATTGCAACTGAAATTCTAACACTGGAAGGGTTTATTGTCGATGTGGCTGAGACAGGTGTGGAAGCATTGGAAAAGGTCAGAAATGCAGATTATGATGCTGTTCTTATGGATGTTCAAATGCCCGAAATGGATGGTATTGAAGCGGTCAAAAGAATTCGAAATGACCTTAAAATGGACAGTCTTCCCGTTATTGCGATGACGGCTAATGCTTTATACGGTGATCGCGAAAAATGCCTGGAAGCCGGTATGAATGACTATTTATCAAAACCGATAGACCGGCAGAAGCTTTTTGCCTCGCTCAGGCGAAATATCCCCTTATTTGGTGTTGAGGCAGATGATGAGGAACCTGACTGTGATGTAGTTGCTGATACAGCATTGCCACTTGTTTGCGGTCTGGATGTTGATGAAGGGATGAAACGGCTTGGTATTACCAGGGCACTCTATATCAAAATGGTAGGTCGCTATTGTGAATCGTTTGACGGGATTGCAGAGACGTTAAAAGAACTGGCAGGTCAGGAAGATTATGACACAGCCAGACTCAAGGCACATTCTTTAAAAGGGGCTGCTGGTAACATTGCCGCTGTAGAATTACAGGCCATTGCGATGCAGCTGGAAGAGGCCTGTCTCTCAGAAAATACCGATCAGATTTTAGCATTGGCTGAGTCCGTTGACACGGCCTTTAAAGATGTTAGAGATGCTTTTTCTGAGCTGGATGAACTATGATTCTCCTTTAGGCTTTACGCATAGATATCTATAAGCGCCCCCGATCTGTCATGTATCTTTTCAGCTGTTTTTTTTTCCGTGTAAATTGTTTCACGGGTTTCTTCAACAACGTAATAATTATACCCTTTGTTTTTTTCGGAGGCAGTTTCCATTGGGACCGGAAGCCATTTTTCAGTATTATTGCTTCTGTCGGGTAAAGAGGTGGTGCTGTCCGGGATAGTCGGGCTGATTATTCCTGCCGGAGGACTGTATACTGCTGATATTGCCATTTAGAAAAATGGTCCCGTGATCGTCCTGATTACAAGCTGTTATACATATCAATTTTTTTGGACGAATATCCTACTATTTTAGTAAAATATCCATTGTTTTTCAACACAATCATGAAAAAAATTAAATATAGAATTAAAGTTGATGTTCTTGTAAAAAGTCTTTAGATGGCTAAGGCAAAGGGCCCATGTACAAGATTTAGTGGTTTGCCAGACTTGAAGTAGTACATGTTGTACGTCAAAAGTCTGGCAAATCGCTAAAGCGAAGTAGATGGGACTTTTTACGACGTCATCAAAGTTGAGCGCTTTGGCAGGCCTGCGGGAATATTTTCTGTGGCGTTTCCGGAGCACAGCTCACAATTATCTTGAGTCGATTGTGAGCTGTGCCGTTTTTTATGATTCGGCTTCCATTTTTCGTAGATCTTTTCTTAAAACTTTACCGACATTTGTCTTTGGCAGTTCATCCATAAATTTGATAGATGTCGGTAGTTTATATGCCGCCAGTTTTTCTTTGCAATAGGCGATCATTTCTTCTTCTGTTGTTGTTTCGCCATCTTTTAATACAATAAATGCCTTAATCTGTTCACCACGTGTCTCATGTGGCATGCCAACGGCACATGCCTCCTGAACTTTTGGATGCTCAAACAGGACTTCATCGATATCTCTCGGGTAAACATTATACCCGCCGGAAATAATCATATCCTTTATTCTGTCAACGATATAAAAATAGCCGTCATTATCCATGGTCGCAATGTCGCCGGTGTGAAGCCACCCATCAACAATAGTTTTTGATGTTTCATCTTCCATGTTAAGATAGCCCCGCATAACCTGAGGGCCTTTGATAACCAGTTCCCCTGCTTCACCAACGTCAACAGGCTTTGTTGGGAAAGCAAGATCTACAATACGACATTCGGTATCAGCAATTGGAATACCTATACTGCCAACTTTACGTGAGTCTTTATTAAAGGGATTGATATGGGTTGCAGGCGAAGATTCTGTCATACCAAAAGCTTCAATAATAATGGAGCCTGTTTTACCTTCGAAATCCTTGATAACTTCTATTGGCAGCGGTGCGCTTCCTGAAATACATACTTTTATTGAGGTCAGGTCTGTTGTGCCAATATCCGGGTGTGACAGCAGGCCAATAAACATTGTCGGCACCAGTGGCGCCAGTGAGGGTTTGAATTTTGCCATGGCTTCAAGCAGAGGCTCCGGCTGCGGTTTCGGTACAAGAATATTTGTCCAGCCATTACATATGGCCAGATTCAAAGAGGCTGTCAGGCCCATTACATGAAAAAAAGGTAAGGCTGCAAGCATGACTTCCTGACCTCTGTTGAGGTCTGGTATCCAACCGTTTATCTGCTGAGCCTGTTTACTCAGGTTGCCATGTGTGAGAATGGCTCCTTTTGAGATACCCGTTGTCCCGCCAGTGTATTGATACATTGCTATATCTTCAAATGTCAGGTCTGTTTTTGGTGGGGCAGGTAAATAATTTTTTATTATATCTTTCCATTTAAACAGGTCATCGGCTGATTTTACATCAGCTGCAAGTTTCTTTTTTTTGGCTACCAGTGGGAATAGAAGATTTTTTGGAAACGGGAGGTAGTCACCGATGGATGTGTAGATGATCTGCTTAATTTTTGTTTTGGGTCTCAGGTCGATCATCCTGTTGCATAGAAGGTCAAGGGTAACGAGAACTTTTGCGCCTGAGTCGTTAAACTGGTGCTCAAGTTCCCTGTCTGAATAGAGAGGGTTGTTCATTACTGCAACAGCCCCTATTTTAATGATGGCGTAATAGGCCGCAGCGCATGGGATCAGGTTTGGAAGAAGTATGGCAACGCTGTCTCCTTTCCGGATGCCAAAATCAGTCAGACAGGTGGCAAAGCGCTTGACCATATCATCAAAATCTCTAAATGTGATTTTATATCCCTGGAAAATATAGGCAGTGTTGTCAGGGAAATCGGTGACTGCATTGTCAAGGAATTCAGGAAGGCAAATCTCTTTATAATCGAGATTTGCCTGAACACCTTTTTCGTAAAAAGCCAGCCAGGGTTTGTCCTCGTATCTAATTTCCTTCTCCACAAAAAACCTCCTGAATGTTATGTTGCAATTAGTGACAGTTATAGAACATTTTAATAAATGTATCGAATTCGTAATTTGCCGGACGTACCAATGGCGATTACGAAAAATTTAACCTGCAAAAAAACGGGAGTACATTTTGTGCCCGATGTGATGTTGAAAAGACGTGTTCCGGGCCCGATGTATGGTTCACAATTCAAAACAGTGTTACTATAGACTTAAAATTAAGATTAAATCAAGGGGTGGTTTTACTTCGCTGTGATTTGAAATGATTCTTACAGAAGGTGGAATGGAAAAACGCCCCGGTTTTCCGGGGCGTTTATATTTTGTTATTTCCGGAACAGCCGTAATTTTTACCTGCTATCCAGAAATCATTGTCTAGTCTGTCGCGACTTCCTTTATGTTTAATCCTGACCTTTGGAGGCATATTGCCATCGCATGGTATTCGTTTAATATTGAAGAGGGACAGCACTTAACAACTTTAAGTGCAGTATATCATTTAAAATTTTAACGGGTCAACATATGTCAAAGATTATAATTAAAAACATAGTTTGGCTTTGTGTAAAAGTTCAACATGCAGATATATAGAACAATTCAATAGGTTTACTGGGTGATTTTCAATGAACATCCGGTGAAGATTTTTTGTAAGAGAGCTTGTCAAAAAGAGGAGATGCAACACCGTACCTGAAGACCTTGCATAAAATATCTGAAAGATTAAGAATATGCTTTTCAATATCTTCTTTTGAACGGCCCGGATAATTTCTAAAGGTCATCAGTATACCGTTCAGCGCGGAGAAAAATACATGAGCGAACAGTCTGCTGTCGGTTTCAATCCCGGCCCTGTGGAGCACAGTATCGATTTTATTGAGAATTGAACGCTGCACACCATTAAATTTTTTTAGAAGATCAGGCTCCATTTCCCCTTTAATCATAAGATAGCTCATCATTTGAAAAGTAGGTTCACTTTCGATTAAATGCGAAACAAGTGCTCTTGCAAAACTTTCAATTGAAAACTCTTCCGTTTGAAGGACAAGGTCATCAAGCCATTTCTCAATGGAGCTTAAATCAATGATAAATGCCTCAACAAAAAGATTTTCTCTGCTTGGGAAATACCTGTACATGGATGCAGGGGAAACGCCTACAGCTGCAGCAATATCTCTGACACCGATCTCGTCAAATGGTTTTTTTTCAAGCAGTTCAAGCGTTGCTTCGATTAATATTGCCCGTCTTGCCTCGCGTTCTGTTTCTTTTAACTTAGAGAACTTTGAATTTTCATGCATAAGTCTTATCCTGTTTCGTTAAAATTAATATGACTTTGTAGCCATTTTAAGAGAAATTAGCAGTAGCGGAAATTATTAATATTCGAGTTAGTATTATTGTAAAAAAAAGCTGTGAAATAATTCGCAAGCAATAAGGTTTGGTTAAACCGAGTAAGATAAGTTTTTTAAATCAAGTTAATGTCATTATATCAGAAATATTGATGGGTAGCAAGTCTATTAATAGTTGGTCTATTTTGTTGCATATAATTGGGAATAAGGTATACTGTCTCTTCATAAATACCGCTTTATTTTTTAAAAGGAGAGTTGGGGGATGACTGATTTAAAAGGGTTTCAACGTAAATATCTAAGGGGCCTTGCCCATGATTTGAAACCGGTTGTTTTTATCGGACAAAATGGCGTTACCAGTTCTGTTGAAGAGGCTTTGAATGAAGCATTGGATACACATGAGCTGATTAAATTAAAATTTATTGAATTCAAGAAAAAAGAACAGAAAGAACAACTTGCGGATGCCGTTCAGGAAAGGACTGGCTGTGTTCTCGTTGGTATGATCGGTCACGTGGCGATTCTTTATAGACGTCATAAGGATGCAAAAAAAAGACAGATTCGTGTGCCTGTAAGAGAGAATCTTTAAGTCGTCAGTCAAAAACAAATTCACATTCTCAAATTCCAGCTTAGAATCATCTTTGCCCGAATTTCAATTACAAAACCATTGACATAGCCAGCTAATACTGCAGCTATTTGTAATTGAAATTCGGGCAAATCTAACCCCAATCTGTAATCCAGAGTGGGAATTTATTTTTGAGTGACTCCTAAGTTCGGAACCCTTTCGGGCTCCTGTTGCGTTTATAGATTATTTTGCCGCATTACCAACTGCTTCATCCAGGCGGGCTTCAATGTAGGCTACATCCTCTTCGTCCCATTCATCAAGGTCAAAGCAGTATCCGTCATCGCCTGAAAGGCCCTCTGGTACCAGGTCGCCCTTTTCGTTAGGGTCGGTTAAAAGGTCGCCATAGAAACAGACTGAGAGCCAACGGTCATCAGGGTCATCATCAATAACATCTACCATGACAAACAGATCCCTGTCTTTCTGATTGTTATGCTTTGCTCGTAAAGAATAACTTACCCCCGGTCGTCCCTTAAAATCAAAAGAGATATTATCCTTGTCAAACAGGTGGTTTTTTAATCGAAGAAAAGCCTGCTTCATCTGATTTGCATCTGAGGACCATGTGTCAATAAATGTATCCAGTTCTGGGTATGATGTCTGATTCGCCATTATCGGCTCCTTAATTATTAAAAAGAATTAATATTTCACGAAAGCCTGAATCATAGGAAAAACGATGTATTGTGTCAATATTTTGAGGGGAGTAAAATGATTTTTTTTAACATATATGAAAGAATAATCCTTTCACATTGACAAATATTTAAAGCTCGGATAACTATCTGTAACTTATACTTTAGAATTGTATAATGGATAAGAGTATAAACACAGCGACCACTGTGTTTAAAATATAGTTTTTGTAAAGGTTTAGAAATTTTTTTTATTTGGAGGGTAATTTAATGTTGGCAAAGATTTTTCCGTTTTTACTCTGGTTTAAGGATTATAGTGGTGGCAAGTTCAGGACAGATGCAATTGCAGGTATTACAGTTGCAATGGTTTTGATCCCGCAGTCAATGGCGTATGCTCAGCTTGCAGGACTACCTGCATATTACGGGCTGTATGCCGCATTTCTGCCACCGATGGTGGCGGCGCTTTTCGGTTCCAGTCGTCAGCTTGCAACCGGGCCGGTAGCTGTTGTGTCGCTGATGTCCGCGGCCTCCCTTGAGCCGCTGGCAACAGCCGGAGGCCCACAGTTTATAGCCTATTCGATAGTGTTGGCTCTTATGGTTGGTAGTTTTCAGCTTTTTTTAGGGGTTTTTCGTTTGGGACTTGTCGTTAATCTTCTTTCTCATCCGGTTGTTAACGGATTTACCAATGCTGCTGCAATTGTTATTGCATCATCTCAGTTTTCGAAACTGTTTGGGGTTTATGTCGATAAGGCGCCACATCATTATCAGACAATTATTAATGTTTGCAAATCTGCAAGCCATTATACACATTACCCAACATTATTGATGGGGGGGCTTGCCATTGCAATTATGGTCGGGCTGAAACGCGTTAATCCGAAAATTCCGAATGTCCTTGTTGCAGTAGCTGTGACAACGATCTTGTCAGTTGTGTTTAACTTTAATAATGACAAAATTGTATCTATTGCTGATATTAAGGATCCGGCTGCCGTTCAGCTGATCACTGATTTTAATTCTGATGTTGCTAAAAGTGAAGCGCTTGGAACAAAACGAGCTGAGTTGAATAAATCTTTAAAAACCGAAGTCGAAGCGTCGAAAAAGAGCGGGGCTAACTTCCCTTCTGAAAAAGAACTTTCGATAAAGCATCAGATGGCAGTTGTGCAGACAAATATTGATGAATCAAAATTTGCAGCTCATGAAAAACGTGAAAAATTGAGAATGATCCATTTCTCTTTGGCTGAAAATAGTAACGAAACGCTTGAATTTTATACGCCTGATACGCTTCAGGACGGTGTAAAAACTGATGGGCGAAAGTGGCGAATCAAGATTGGAAACAAGGAAATTCCGTTTGAGAGAAAAACAGACGAGAAGGGAAAGACAGTCGGTATAAAGATGATGGGTGCCGGTGCTGTTGTCGGCGATATTCCGAGCGGCCTTTCGATGGCTGTTCCGAAGAAACCTGAGGGTGTATCAGTTATGGACGTGATTTCTCAGCTTTGGATGGCTGCAATTATTATTTCACTTTTAGGTTTTATGGAAGCGATTGCAATTGCAAAATCGATGGCGGCAAAAACAGGCCAGAAGCTTGATCCAAACCAGGAGTTGATTGGGCAGGGGCTTGCCAATATTATTGGCGCCTTTGGTAAAAGTTATTCGGTCTCGGGCTCTTTCTCTCGTTCAGCAGTTAATCTCGGTGCAAATGCTGTAAGTGGTGTTTCTTCTGTTGTGACAAGTATTATGGTTGGAATCACACTTCTTTTTCTTACCCCCTTTCTTTATCATCTTCCTCAGGCAGTTCTGGCGTCTGTTATAATGATGGCTGTTATTGGCTTGATAAATAAAGACGGTTTTGTTCATGCCTGGAAGGCAAAACGTTCTGATGGTGCAATTTCGGTCATTACCTTTGTCTGTACCCTTTATTTTGCGCCTTACCTTGAAGAAGGTATTATGATAGGTGTTGCATTAACGTTTGCTGTATTTATTTACAAAAATCTTCGACCAAGAGTGGCGCTTCTTTCCAAGTCACAGGACGATAGTCTTAAAAGTGCAGAGAAATATGGGCTTAAAGAATGTGATCATATTGCTGTTGTAAGGTTTGACGGCTCCCTTATCTTTACAAATGCAAGCTATCTTGAAGATAAGGTCCTTGAGTTTATTGCTGAAAAACCGGACCTTCGCCACGTGCTTGTTGAAGCGAGCGGGATTAATGATGTTGACGCATCCGGTGAAGATGCTCTTTCGATTTTGATTGATTCTCTCCGTGAAGCAGGACGAGATATTTCATTTAGTGGCGTAAAAGAAGAGGTTTACGAAGTTCTGCAAAGGACACATCTTCTTGATAAAATTGGTACGGATCATTTTTATGCAACAGGTGAAAAAGCTCTGAAGTCAATATATCAACAGATTCATGATAAAGGACAGTGTTCGGGTTGTCCACTTTCAAATTATATTCCGATTATGGATCAGGTTAAGTAACGGCAGGATTCAGGGTGAATTTTGACAAATAAAAGCCTTCCCGGGTAACCGGGAAGGCTTTTTTTATATCATTATTTTCGCTGAGCTAAGGTCTGATATCGATTGAAGGATAAATGCCTTTGTTTTTCCCTGTCAGGTAAGGCTGAATCAGGTTGTATGATATACTTCTGCCTTCCTGTGCATGTCCCTGAAGTTTAACATCGCCACTGAAATAAGCGCCGTTTGCCTCAAGAATGTGGTCAATACGATGTTCAAAGGCGCTGATCAGAGATGCGCCATTACCTTTGAATTCCATGTTGCCCATATTAACCTTGCCATCTACTTTTCTAAGATCCTCAATAAGGACGCTGTTTTCTTCAAGGTCTTTTTGGTTTCTGATATAACCCCATGCAACTGTCCCTTCAGGTATCGTCAACGGTTCATCAAGATCCATAATGGTATGCGGCATTACCATGCAGCCGGCACCAATTGTCAGCGGGCATTCAGGTGTTCCATGCAGGAATGAGTTGAATGCAACAAATACTTTCTCGCCAAGGTTTGCATTAATGATTTTAGCGCCATGGGCGGTAATGTCATTCTTTTCAAGACGTGAATTGATGATGTAAGAGTTTTCCTGTGCATTTGTTCCTGGTCCCATCCATGCATTCTCAAGATAGGCACGCTGAGAGATGAGTACATTCTCTGAAATATGCGTATCGCCGGCAATGTACGCATAACGACTGATTGCAGACTGCTCCGGAACATCAAAAGCCTTTACGTCGACAGCAGAATCAAATATTTTGCTGAAATTATCTTTTCGGCTTTCCATAAAGTCCATAAAAATACCGTTTGGCACTTCGCCCGGAATTTCCTGGATATATTTGTCCAGAATTTCTGATTCATAGGTGTATTTGAATTTATAGTCTTCACCCTTTATCCAGATCGTTCCCGGTTTAATCGGCATATAGTATAGATCCGGCGCCTGGACATATGAGAATGCACCAATAATACATGAATGAAGGGAGGTCAGGTCTACGGTTGAGAATGATGCAAGGTAGCAACCTTCAACCGGAGCGCCGTGAATATTGCTGTAATAGTTAGAAACCGTGTTTCTTATTAAAAACTCTTCAGGTGATTCCGGGTCATGGGAGCAGTTATGAATCAGTGTTTTGATAAGAAAGCTGTCTTTTATGGCTATAATTTCATCATTTTCAATGGGCATTTCAAACCCTTGATAGGTAAATGTGTCGCCCTTTTTTTTGAGTTCATCACCCCTTACATCGGTTTTATAAAGGATTGAGTGGTCAGTTGTACATTTCCCTAAAAAATAGCTGCCTGCAAGATTCGAATTGACAAAATTAAAATAGAGTGGGTGATGGGATGTTACACCGTAAAAGGCGTAGTATTTTAAAAACTTTTCAGGTGGAATGACATTTTTGATATATGGAGCAACATCGAAGTCGAATTCCCTAAGGTTCATGTTTGCCCGTGTGGTAACACGATCAATCAGGTTCTCAAGCTGTTTCATATAAATACCTCTTTCATTTAAAATTAATCTTTAATTTATCGGTATAAAAATAACGGTTTAATAGACCTGTTTGAATCAGTTTTGTCAACGAAAAAAGAGGCGATTGGGATCATTGGGTGCTGTTTGTTGTTTCCAGATGGTCATTCGGTAAAGGTGGACAGAGTGGTTTTAAACAAGGCTGTTTTTTGAATAGGGCTTGTAAATCATTACAAAAAAGTATAATTAGATGATATTGATAATTGGCTTGAAAAAACTAACCTTTTTAATAATCATAAAAATATTGGGTGCTTTATATGAATTGGGATTGGGATAAACTTAGAGAACAGCAGCAACGCCAACGTAAACCCAGTGGTGGAGGTGGCAGTGATGGCCCTGAACCACCTCAACTTGACGATGTGATTGAACAGTTTAAGAAATTTAAAGGGCCTGGAATTATTTTGATCCTGTTGGTCCTTGTTTTTATGTTTGGGTCGTCAATGGTGTATACTATTGAAACGGAAGAGGTCGGAGTGGTGCAGCGTTTTGGCAAATATCACAGGACGGTTCAACCTGGCCTGAACTTTACGCTTCCCAGAGGGATTGAAACGTTAACCAAGCAAAAAGTGTTGTATGTCTATAAGATGGAATTCGGGTACTCAGGGAACTATAATGCCGGTGAGGCTGAAGTATCCCTGATGCTGACGGGTGACCTGAATGTGGCGCTTGTTCCCTGGCTTGTCCAATACAAAATATCTGATCCGGTTAAATACATGTTTAAAGTGCATAATCCGGAAGGTCTGCTGAAAGCACTTTCAGAGGCTTCAATGCGTCTGATTGTCGGTGACAGAAGTGTCGATGAGGTTATCATCAAGCGTGATGATATTGCGAATGCGTGTCAGGAACTTTTACAAAAAGAACTTGATATTGCTCAAACCGGCATTCAGATTCAAACCATTGAGATGCAGAAAACAAATGTCCCTGATAAGGTCCAGCCCTCATTTAATGAGGTGAATAAAGCAGAGCAGGAAAAAGAGACAATGATTTATAAGGCGAATGAAGAATATAACAAGGCAATTCCTGCGGCAATCGGTGAGGCTGAAAGAACGATCAGAGAAGCCGAGGGATATGCTCTGGATAAGGTTAATAGGGCGGAAGGTGACGCCTCAAGGTTTATGGCGCTTTACAAAGAATATGCCAAGGCAAAGGATGTTACCACAAGGCGAATCTATCTGGAAAAAATGGGTGAGATCTTACCAAAGGCCGGGAAGAAATATGTCGTTGATTCAAAACAGAAAAACCTGTTGCCTTTATTAAATATCGGAAACGGAAGGGTGCAATAATATGAAAATAAGTGGTGTTATACTATCGATTATAGTTCTGGCCGTTGGGCTTATTGGTTTGTCAATATATACAGTTGACGAAACAGAGCAGGTTGTTATTACCAGGTTTGGAAAAGTCATTGGTGAATCTGTGACAAAACCAGGTCTGAAGTTTAAGTGGCCTGTTCTTGACTCTGTTAACCGTCTGCCTAAAACACTTTTGGAGTGGGATGGTGAACGCGGGGAGATACCGACAAAAAACAAAAATTATATATGGGTCGACACTTTTGCCATCTGGCAGATAGAAAATCCTGTAACTTTTATCAGAACATTAGGTAGCGAGCGAATTGCTAGAAACAGGATTGGTGATATCATTAACCCTGCTGTGAAGAATGTGATTGCATCCTATGATCTTATTGAGTCTGTCCGAAATACAAATCGCGAATTTGATCGTGAGATAGCTAAGGGTGCAGAGCATGCAGGTTACTCTGGTGGGGATGTTGTTGAGTATAAGATTGCTGCCGGACGATCAGCAATTGCTACGCTGATTCTTGAGAGTGCCGGGGTAAAACTCAAGGACTTCGGTATTAAGCTGAAAGATGTAAAGATAAAGAGAATAAACTACAGAGAAGATGTAAGAAATTCCGTTTATGACAGGATGATCGCTGAGCGTATGCAGATCGTCGGACGTTTCAGGTCTGAAGGGAGAGGTGAGGCTTCAAAGATTCGTGGTGATAAAGAAAAGGAATTGAAAAAGATTACATCAGAAGCATACCGAAAAGCTCAGGTGAAAAAAGGGGCGGCAGATGCAAAAGTTACTAAAATTTATGCGGATGCGTATGGTAAGGATCCTGAGTTCTATTCTTTTGTAAAATCGCTGGAAGTTTATGGTCTGGCAATGGATAAAGAAAGTTCACTTATTATGTCGACGGATTCGGAGTTTTTTAAATATTTAAACGGCAGAAAATAGTTTGAGAAAAGAGGGAATAAAAAAAGCACCTGCATTTTGAATGCACGGTGCTTTTTTAATATCGAGACAAAGAAACGAAGGCTACTTACCTTTTCTTCTCTGATGTCTTGTACGGGCTAACAGTTTTCTGTGCTTATGCTTCCGCATTTTTTTTCTTCTTTTTTTAATTACACTGCCCAAAGGGATCACCTCCATTTCGTTAATTTTATTTGTAAAAATGGAACATAGCATTGTTTGACTTTATTTGTCCATAGTTTTTTTAACCCGCTTCAGGCCGGATGCGAATATAAATGGAACCGTTGGTTTTTAACAGTGATCAGATGGGAATTATCAATATAGCTGTCGGGCAGGCGGAAGAAACTGTCAGCGGACATTACAAAATGTCGGTGTCACAATGGCTGCGCAACCGATATGAAATCAAGACGTATAAAGATTTGACAGAAACTGAAAAAACTAAAGGGCCTTTTGCTCAGATCGTTAAATACAGCGGGTATAAAAAAAATAGTTCTCTTGGTTCGGAAGGGTTTGATCTTTTCAGAATTTGTCTTCAGGATGATGCTGTGTTGATACTGATTGAATCAAATAGTCAGATAGAACTCGCTCCTTTTATATTATATATTATTACGCATGAGCTGATCCATATTGTCCGATTCGGTCAGTTCGAGCAGTTTTTTCATGTGAATGAAACAGATCGAATAATTGAAGAAGCTGTGGTTCACAGTATTACCCGGGAAATTTTACACCGGAAAAAAATTGCAGGTCTTGCTGCAGTCCTTGACTATTACAAGGGTGCAGCTCAATGAAATTACAGAAGATATGTTTTTTTTAATTGTCAGTGCTTGACAAGAGAAGAACACTGACTATATTATTTTCGATTGAGTTATTATGATTTTTTTACATGGTGCTTCAGGAGATTTTGAAAGATGCCAATTTATGAATACGAGTGCGGTGAGTGCGGACAGGTTGATGAAATTGTCCAGAAGATGTCGGATAAACCCTTGAAAAAGTGCAGGCATTGCTCAGGCCCGGTGAAAAAGCTGATTTCTAACAGCGCATTTCATTTAAAAGGTGGTGGCTGGTATGCAGACAGTTATGGTGCCAAACCCTCAACGGGTTCCACAATGCCGAAAAAAACGACTGAAAAAAAAGAAACAAAATCAGAGACAACAACCAGTTCTGAATAACATCTGATCAAACCCGGCTTTTTGACAGATAGAGTATTATCATGGCAGCCAGCACGCCGCTGGTTGCAATTTAAATTATATAAAATTGATTTTTCATTATTTGTTACTTGTAAACATTAACACAATAACCTGGAAATTAAAGGAGTGG
>JQIA01000177.1_pt1 | contig 29686 bp, 16 predicted proteins | sample 811431 | NCBI WGS metagenome assembly JQIA01 (sample SAMN02998118, study PRJNA258478) | marine sediment metagenome | biome: marine; feature: seafloor; material: sediment; isolation source: oil-polluted sediment collected from 3 locations (0.5 km, 0.7 km and 0.9 km)... | place: USA: Gulf of Mexico ...
GCAATTTCGATAATACGATCATTGTCTGTATCCAGCCCGGTCATTTCCAGGTCGATCCAGATTAAATTAAGGTTGTTCAGATCTTTTTCTGCTGTTGTCTGGCCGGTTGTGATTATCGTTCTGACGATTATCTGGGTGACGGGGTTTATCGGCTGGAGCGGTATTCACATGTCGATCATGTTCCAGATCATCATTTTTTTGGTTCTGGCGGTTGGCGTTGCCGATTCGGTTCACATCATGTCCGGTTATCTTTTTTTCAGGCAAAAGACTTCTGTTCACACCAAATCCGGTCATCTCTTTTATAGACAAAAGAGCCATGATCATGAAAGTGCCTTAAACGCAGTGATGGGAAAGTCGGGTCTGGCTTGCTTTCTAACCAGTACAACGACCGCTGTTGGATTGATGTCACTGGTTTTTGTTCCGATAAGACCGATTGCCGTCTTTGGCATTTTCTCAGCCATCGGTGTGTTGACGGCTTTTGTTTTAACGGTTTTCCTGATGCCGTTAATGCTTGATTTGTGGAATTCTGTTCCGAAAAAGGATAGCGGTAAAAACCACCTTGTTCAACGACTGCTCAGAAAAACAGAAAACACCGGGGTTGAAAATCCGGGTAAGGTGATTCTTGTATTTACAATTCTGGGGGTGATTCTTGTTGGTGGTCTGGTTCAGTTACGGATCGATTCAAATGACGTTGATGTTTTAAAAAACGGCTATCCCTTAAGGACGTCATACAATGTCATCAATGAGTTTATGGGTGGCACCGGTAATATGGAAATTTCGATTGATCTGAAAAAAGAAGATGCTATGAAGGACCCTGAGGTGCTTAATACAATTGAATCTCTTCAGCGGTATATGGAAACGATGGATCGATCAAAAGTGACCAAAACAACATCGCTGGTTAATGTTGTAAAGGACTCTTATAAGGCGTTAAATAATTCTGAAGAGATATTTTATAAAATTCCTGCAAAACCAGACGTTTTGTCACAGACGATCTTTCTTTTTGACAATGCCAATTCGGTCGACAGAAGACGACTGGTGACGGATGACTACAGTAAAGGGCGTATCGGTATTAATCTGAAAAATATGGGCTCCATTGAGGCGCTTGCTTTCAAGGAAACCGTCCAGACATTTGTTGATCAGAATTTTACGGAGCTGAATAAAAAATATCCGGGGTTTACGGTGACACTGACCGGCAGCAATGCACTTTTAGCCATCATGCTTGATTATATCAGCTGGTCACAAATCAAGAGTTTCGGCCTGTCCCTGATTGTTATTTCTGTGATTCTCTTTATCGTATTCAGTAATTTTAAAGCAGGGGCGATTGCCGTTGTGCCGAACCTGTTTCCGATTTTAACCACCTTCGGCATCATGGGGTTCTGGGGTATTCCTCTGGACATGGATACGCTTTTAATTGCGCCGGTGATTATCGGGCTTGCTGTTGATGATACGATCCATTTCCTGACGCATTACAGACATGAAGTCGATAAATATAACGATACAAAAAAAGCAGCGATCAGTTCAATCAGAGAAGCAGGGCAGGCGATCGCTTTTACATCGATTATACTCTCGGTAGGCTTTTCGATGTTTGTTCTCTCATTCCACAATGGTCTGAGTCATTTCGGGATTTTATCGGCCATTGCGATTATGACGGCATTTATAGCGGATATTTACCTGCTGCCGGCGCTATGTGTCTTTTTCAATATTGATTTTAAAAAGAAAGAAGTGGGCGGTGAGCTTGCTGCGAGTGTGAATAATTAAATCCCTGCCGGGGGCCCAACTTTTAAAAAGTTGGATAAATATATTGTGCGAAGCGCCTTACAGTTTCAAGGTGCTTTCACCTTGCCGCCGGAGGCAAAAAAAAGGAATGATTAAAATGAAAAAAATAATACTGATAATTGCGGTCATAGTTTTTATCAGCTCAACAGGCTTTGCAATGACGGCACTTGAAATTATGACAAGAGTAGACAACAGAGATGATGGTACGACATCGATTTCAAGGATTAAACTGACAACCTTTCGATATGTCAAAAAGGGTGGAAAGAATATTCCTGCTGAAAAATCGAGAATCAAGGTGATGGATTTCATTAAAAAGGATTACGGCCCAAAAGAAAAGGATCATAAAAGTATCTCCATTATGATTGAGCCGAAGAGCGAAAAGGGGATTGGGTTTTTGCAGTATGATTACGAGGAGGTTGGAAAAGACACGGATCAGTGGATGTATTTGTCTGCCATGGGGAAGGTGAAACGAATTGTTGCCGGAAACGATAATGAGCCTAAAACCGGCAGCTTTTTTGGGTCGGAATTTAATTATGAAGATATGGAATCATATAATCTCGATGATTATACCTACAAAATTCTTGGCAGTGAAAATTACAAAAAAATCGACTGCTGGGTGATTGAAACAACACCAGTACTCCGAAAGGCAAAAAAGAGTAATTACAGCAGGGCGATGGTGTGGGTGAATAAAGAAACTGATATGGTTTTAAAATCAGTTCTCTTTAACCGAAACGGGAAGAAAGAAAAGAAAATATACTATGGGAAAATTGAATCAATTGACGGTATCCTTGTTGCGAAAAAAGTTGTTGTAAATAATATCATTACGAAAAGACGAACGACGATGCTCTATGAGACCGTGGTTTTAAACATACCGGTTGAAGATGAGTTTCTGACACAAAGAAGTTTAACCGATAAGGGATTTAGAGATAGAAAGCTTAACGAATACCAAAAGTCGTTGTAAAAATTGCGTTGTAAAAGGACCGTCTATTTCGCTTTTGCTATCCCAAGGGCACTTGTTTCGCAGCGTATATGGGCCTTTCCCCTTAGCTATATCTTTGTCGTAAGTTTAACCATACTGGATTTTGAATATGTATATTTTGAAGGTTAAAACTATAGTACAAACATTGATGGTCGTAATTCTACTGGCGGTCATTATCTTCTCAGGTGTTCCCACACCTTTATATGCGGAAGAATCTTCATTATATTCGGGTTTTGATGATGACGATGAGGGGGAATTCGATGAAGAAGAGAGTTTTTATGAAGCTAAGGCTCCTGCTGTTTCAGAAAAAGAATCGAACGATTATTTTAAGGATTTTAAATTCACCGCATCTCATCTCTACTCATACGGAACAAAGAAACCCGACACCGGCTCTATCAATAACCAGTCGGCTTTGCGGTGTGAGTTTGATAAAAGCTTTTTGGATTCATTTTTTATAAAATTTGACGGCAAAGTTTCCGGGCATTTTGAAGATGATCATGTGGCTGAAGCGGAGGATAAAAAGTTTAAAACCGAAGGTAAGATCAGGGAGTTTTACTTACAGGCAGCCTTTGATCAATTCATGATACGGGGCGGTAGGCAGATTATTGTATGGGGGGAAACAGACGGTGGTGTCATCAATGATGTTGTATCACCACGGGACAGATCTGAATTTATTTTTATCGATCTTGAAGACTCCAGGCTGGGACAATATATTGCCTCTGTTGATGTTTATTCAGATGTCGGGGATTTTTTATTCTTTGTTACGGGAAAGCCTTTTTTAGATGAAATGCCGGAAAGCGGTACACGGTATGACAGGCCCATTGCCGGTATCAATATTATTGATGACAAGACAACATTTTCCGAAAGGGAATTCGGGTTTAAATGGAAGAGAATCATAGACAAATTTGAACTCTCTCTTATGGGTGCTTCACTGTTTCACAATGAAGGGGTGCTCGATTATTATCAGGGAAATGACTACCATAAAACTTATTCAGAGTATTGGTTTTCAGGTGTTGGTTTTAGCTATACAAAAGGAGCGTATCTGTTAAAAATCGATGCATCTTACAAAAACAACTATCCGCTTCAGGGAATTGATGTAAATTCACGTTATATCGAAAGTGAAACCGATATTTCAGATACAGCTCTGGGAATAGAGTATGATGCAAATGGCAAGTATCTGCTCAATTTTGAATTAACCAACCGGCATGTTTTTCATTACCAGGGGAATCTTCCGGGGATGAAACAGGATAATCCGGCGTTTTATTTTCTCTTTTCAAAGCAATTTATCAACGACACACTGGAAGTTGAATATGTCTTCTTCCATCAGTTTCATGAAAGAAATTCTTTTCATAAAACAGAGCTGGACTATAGTATTATTGATGATCTGGATGTATCAATAGCATACACAGTTTTTCAGATAGAAGATGTTGAGAGTGCATTATGGGAATACAGGAATGAGGACAGAGTTGAGGCAGAATTAAACTATTACTTTTAAGAGATTTGCGTTTTATTGCACTGCAAAAAAAGTTAGATTAATTTATATTGCACTGCACAAGAGACGGCCTCTCCGCGCCTTTTGACACCCAGTTTGGCAAAAATTCTGCTGGCGTACCACCTGACGGTATTGACTGAAATGAAAAGGGTATCTGCAATGATTTTGTTGGAGGCACCTTTTTTCATAAGCTGAAGAATTTCGATTTCCCGCTCATTAAAACTCTCTTTAAATTCGTTTACAATAATTGTTTTATCGGTGACGTTCTTATCTGTTTTATTAAGATAATGTTTAAGATATTCAGGTAGAAGATTCTTTTTGTGAGCCGCGTGAAATAATTGATTCATCATTTCGCCCTCATCGATGAAGATTCTTACATCCCCGTTTTTTTCTGCTATTTTAAACGCTTTCGAAATAGTATTTAAAGCATTCTCAGTTTTGTTATCTGTTTTATAGGCAAGCGCTTTTAAAACATAAGCCTCAAGTAATCTTTTCTTTCTTTTTGTATTGAAATCTTCCTTGATCATATAATCTGTGATTTCATGAACTCGGTTAGTATCTTTAACCGCCAGGCAATATCTGCAAAAGCTAAGGTATTCGTTATGTTTATGAAAAGGAATTTCATTTTCTGAGAAATCTCCGATAGCATCAAGAAGTTTTTTGGCACCGCTGAGATTGCCCCGTTGAATCTCAATTCTGATTTTGTGTGCAGTCACCAATGTCGCCCCCCAGCTGGAGATAATTTTGGCGGCTTCGATCCCATGGTTTATAGCTTTTTCAGCCTCGTCATAATTGTTATCAGCCGCAAGAACCCTTCCATATTCCATGTTGGCCAGAAAAACGAATTCAACATATTCTTCATTCCTGCCAAGGAAAAGTCCCTGTCTGCAGGTTTTCAATGCTTCAGGGATCTGATTTTTCTCGCGTAAAATACTCCCTTTTAAAATATAGTGATAACAATACTCCGGCGTTAAATTCTCGCCACATTTTAACTTGCCGTCTTCAATATTTGTGTTGATAACTGAAAGAGCAGTGTCGATTTCCCCCATGTCGATGAGGATGTCTGCATAGTTGATTGCAACAAGGGCTGGAAGAGATTCACCTACTGCAAGTTTGACTGCCCTTTCGTATGCAGACTCGATGTCACCACTGTATTTTAATGTAAGGCACAGAATCATCTCACACATTTCCCGGATTGAAAAATGATTTTCCGGAATCTTATCAAGGGCCGCATAGAGTTCGGTCACACCTTTATCGAACTCACCTGTCATATTGAAATGCTTATAACCATTTAGCATTGAAATAAATCCCTGCACAATTCTGTTTTCAGAAAAGGCTTCTGTAAATAAGAGATCAATTGCGGAAAAATCACCGGCAAGCATGTTAAGCCAGACATTGTAACAGCAAAGAACCGGGTTTGCATTAATGACCTCGTCTGGAAGCGTTTTCAGATAGTGTCTGAGAAGAGAGCCATTAGCCTCATTAAACATGAATGGTGCTTTTTCGGAAAGTAGGTCAGCCGTTTCTTCAAACTTCTCTGCCAGAATACCGTGGTGAAAGGCTTCTGTTTCCAGATTATTCTCTTTTAACCAGTGGAACGCTTTTTCATGAAGGGAAATGACAGCATCACCTTTTTTTCCCATCAGGTTTTTCAGAAGAAATTCTCTGAACAGATGGTGGTATCGAAACCAGTTTCGGTCATAATCCAGCGGGATTAAAAAGAGGTTGTTTTTCTCCATGCTGCTGATGATTTTTTTATAGCTGGCATCACCGGTAATCTTAAAACAAAGGTCAGGAGAAAACCTCTCCAGAATTGAAATATTTAACATGAAATCTTTGGTTTCTTCATTGAGACCGGCTAAAACTTCTTCAATAAGATAATCTATAATGAATCTGTGACTTCCGGTGAAATCATTAATAAATCTCTTCTTGTCTCTATGTTCCCTGATGGAGAGAACCGCTAATGCAATGCCTGCAATCCAGCCCTCGGTTTTATTGTTCAGCGATGTTATATCATTTTGATCAAGATTAAATGAATGGATAGTATTCAAGAGGTATTGAGTCTCATCAAAATCAAAACGGAGGTGCTCTGCTTTGATTTCAGAAAGCCTGCCGGAGAGTCGAAGTTTTGAGACCGGAAGCTGCGGGTACTCTCGGCCTGCTATGATGAGTCTCATATTAGACGGCAGATGATCAATAAAAAATTCAATGCCTTTATGAATCGAAGTGTCGCTGATGACGTGGTAGTCATCTATAATAAGTGTGATTTCAGCTTGAAGGTTATCAATTTCATTGATCAGGCTGACCAGAATATTTTCAATTGAAGCAATCTCAGAAGATTTGATTAATTCAAGCGCATTTTGCCCTATATTTTCTGAAACTGCAGAAAGGGATGTGATGAAATATCTCCAGAAAACTGAAGGCGTGTCTTCACTTTTTTCAAGGGATACCCATGCAATATCAGTTTTACAGTTTTCAACCCATTCACTTAATAACGTTGTTTTCCCAAAGCCTGCAGGGGCAGACACAATAACGATTGAACTCTTTGCATTGATAAGCCCGGTTAATTTTTTTCGATGAATATTTGAGACGGTATTGAATTTCGGAATGTGAAATTTTGTTGAAAGAAGCTGCATGCTGCTTACCTGTTATGATGATTGACAGTTGAAACTTTTTGCTTAAATAGATTAACCAATAGCATAAACTATCATAATAATCACATTTAAGTGATTATTACTATCTCATATTTGATGGAATGTTTTTTCTGAGGTTCTGTAATAATTATTGTGAACCGGTTTAGTTAGAAAATACCGATCGGACAACTTCAGAAAGCTGGCTTATGGTAAGGGGCTTGTTGATAATATGTCTGATACCAATTTCCTCAGCCCGTTTTTCCGTTTCGAGCGTACAGAACCCGGTACAGAGCAGTATTGGAATATCTGGTCTTACCTCCAGAAGCTTTTCAGCAAGGATATCTCCTGTCATTCCGGGCATGGTGAGGTCTGTGATGACAATATCATAGTCATCGGGTGCGCTTTTAAACAATGCAAGGGCTTCTTCAGGGGATGTTTTTGCTGTTACCTGGTAACCAAGTGCTTCCAGACTTCTTGTGTGTACGTTGATGATGTGATGTTCATCATCCACCAGCAATACTTTTTCTGAGCCGGTTTCATATGGAAGCATGATACCCATATCACCCAATGGCTGATGTTTTATTGCCTGAAATAAAAGTTTTACTTCAGTGCCTTTACCGATTTCGCTGTTAACTTGAATGATTGCGTTGTGCCTTTCTACGATCCCATGCACAACGGATAAACCCATTCCTGTTCCTTCGCCTGTGGCTTTGGTGGTGAAAAAAGGATCAAAAAGACGTTTCAGATGCTTTTTTTCAATACCCTGACCTGTATCAATAACACTTAATTGAATCCATGCGCGCGGTTCTTTATTGCCTTTAGCATCAACAGTTTCAGCAGCTCGGTTTAAAATTTCGCCGGTAGGCGGTTCAACATCTGTCAGTTTAATTGTTAACCGGCCACCGGTGTTTTTCATTGCATAACCTGAATTGGCTCCCAGATTCATAACCACCTGATGGATTTGTGTGGCATCGCCCATAATGAAAGCACTGCTGGAAACCAACGGAATAATTTCTACAGTAGAGGGTAAAGATGCCCTTAATAATTCAACCGTTTCGTTAACAACAGTCTTCAACTTCAACGGTTTCATCTCAGTATCTTTTTTTCTGCTGAACATCAGAATTTGATTGACGAGGTTTGCGGCTCTTTTTGTCGCACTCAGTACATTGGACAAATAGGTATGTTCGGTAGTATCCGGTGGGATCATATGTATCGTAAGCTCAGTATATCCCATGATGGAAGACAGTATGTTGTTAAAATCATGGGCAATACCGCCTGCAAGGGTTCCTATGGCTTCCATTTTCTGACCCTGGCGTAACTGGCGCTCCATTTGTTTTCGCTCTGTCACATCCAATTTGACAGCAACATAATGGATCACATTCCCAAAATCATCTTTTACAGGTGCAATAGAGGCTCCTTCCTCAAACAAGGAACCGTCTTTACGCCTGTTGATCAGCTCGCCTTTCCAGATTTGTCCCTGTGACAGCGTTTCCCACATATCCTGATAGAACTTTCGGCTATGCTTACCACTTTGAAGAAATCTTGGATTTTTACCGATAGCTTCCTCACGGGTGTAGCCTGTATTTGTCTCAAAGCCAGGGTTTACGTACTGAATTACCCCTTTTTTATCTGTGATGATGACAGATTCCGGAGAATGCTCAATGGCTGCAGTGAGCCGTTTGGATTCATCCTCGAGATGTTTTTCACGGGTGATGTCCCTTGAGAAAACAGACAATCTATACAAAACACCCTGATCGTTGAAGATGGGAAACAGGCTGTGGGCAAATCGTCGTTTCAGGGTTTTATCTTCATAGCGTATTGGTTTCCCATACTTTATGGCCATGTTCATTTTTTTTCGTCGAGTCTCTGAAATCGATTTCGGCAACAGAGTAAAAATATCTTCACCGATCAATTCTTCGGGTGATCTCTTAAATGCCTGAGCCGAATTATCGTTGAGTGATAGTATGGTGCCATCCAATTCAAGTAAAAAAGCAAAATCAGGGGGTGAGTTTAGAAGGGCCTGCATTGTTTCACGGTTTTCCTGCAGTGATTTTTCTGTCCTTGCCTGTTGGTCATACAGTCGTAAGGTTTGAATCCCAAATCCGAGGTCTGTAACGATTTCAGAAAGTAATCCGGCCTCATCGTCGTCAAATGCTTTCAAGCCGGCGGAACCAACGCTTAAAGTACCGACAGCCCCGTGGTCTGTTATAATAGGCAGTATGGCGAGAGATTTATATTTGTAATGGACCGCATCGGCTTTTAATGTCTCTTTTTCATCGCTGTTCTGAATGTTTCTAAAGATCTTCTGTCGTCCTGTGGATACAACCGTTGAGCATAACTGATGAATTTCTGAGAGCCCCGGAGCTTCTTTGGTCTCCATTCGGAGAGGGATATCCAGACTGGATGTAAGTGCCATACATTTTGCGGATACAGGATCCTGTTCGCTCAGGTAATCGACCCTGCACATAGGGTAGTAGCCTGTTTTGGCAATGATGTCACAGATTAGAGAGAGCAGTTTTTTTTCTGAGCGGGTATGAACAATGGCCTGATTACAGGCACTATGTATTTTGAGAGCCCGGTTAGCGCGTGCCAGTGACAGGGTCCGTTCCGTCACAGTTGCTTCAAGTTCCTCTTTTCTGTCTCTAAGAGCCTTTTCATTTTCTTTAATGCGAAGCATCACACGGATTCTGGCCGTTAGCTCCATAATATCTATCGGTTTTGAGATGAAATCATCGGCCCCGGCTTCCAGGCCTTTTGCTTTTAATTCAGAGGTTGCAAGGTGAGCTGTTAATAAAACAATGGCAATGCCTTTTGTTCTTGGACTCTCTTTTAGCTGTCGGCTCATTTCAATGCCGTCCATGGTGGGCATCTGTACGTCAAGGATAGCGATATCCACCGGATGCGTATTCGCAATATTAATTCCTTCTTTTGCGGACAAGGCTGTAAAAAGCCGTACACCAGGAATGTATTGATTTACGATCTGCTCAATGACAAAAAGGTTTTCCTTTCTGTCGTCTACAGCAAGAATTACAGAATCACCCATAAATTAAATCCTGACATTTTCCTTTTAACCATCATCGTTGATGATTGTATAACAATAAAAGATATACGATATCTTCCCTACCGTTTTTTCTGGACAGAATATTCAGAACACCGGCCAGACAGCTGGTTCTTATTATGAGCCAAAATCATTTTTTTATCCATTCTTTTAATCCCAAATTTTCCAGGCCACTCAGTATTGGTGGCAACAGGGCATGGATTGACTCACTAAGTCCAAGTGTTTTCACCACTTGTTTGTTCAAAATAAAATTTTCAGGCTCAACCTGTGTTGTTATTCCAAGTAAACGACTGATCCAACAGGACACATGAATAATGGCAGGTAATATTTCCGCCTTCTCCCGCTGGTAAAAAACACTCGTCAGGTCTGAGTTGAGAGCCCCTGACAAAATATCCGGATAATTCCAGAACCTCATCAGATCCGCAGACAGGGTTAACCCTGGCCCAGAATCATCTCCGTTTACATTTTGAACTCTATCGGTTATTCGAGCCGGATTCTTAAGTGCAAGACACAAATCACCAAGAGAATGATGCATAGCGGATAAATATGCCTCGTCTTTCAGTGCCGGCTGGATTGTTTCCGCAAGATGTCTTGCAATAAAGGCGGTTGCAAGGCTGTGATGCTTCCACTCCCGAATGATGTTGTCGGTAAGAGAAGGTTCCGCATCTTTATTACCTGCAAAAGATGTGACGATACAGATACGTCTGAAATGAGGTTTTGGTAACAGTTGTCTGACTTTTTCAAATGATGTGATGTTATCTATAAACCCATAATAAGGTGAATTGATGAGTCTAAAAAAATAGAGTGTTAACATGGGGTCCATCGCTAAAACATTACAAACATTTTCCCAGTTAACCTCATGTGAGTGAATCTCAGACAGCAGCTTTTCGGTCAGTGCTTTGTCCGCCGGTATTTTTTCAAGTTCCTCCACATATGGAACTAAACCGTCAGGGGGCTGACTGGAAAGTCTAGCCTTGTCGTCCGATTGACTGTACCTGATGGGTTCTATCAGCAGATCGTGAGAGCTGGCCTTCAAAGAGACCCGGCGACCTTCTGTTCCTCCGGTCTCCTCACGTATAACAGGAATGTTATGTGTGTTCAGACAGGCTGTTAAAGCCGCCACATTTTCACGGCCGATATCTACCCCATCCTGCCACTGAAACAAAGAACCTCCGCCTACAAGAATGGCAGATAAACAATTTTTATCAGCCCCTGTTTTTAGCATTTCATCAATCAGAAGTGGCGTACCGGTATCAGCAAAATAGGCATGTCGGTCATCTTTTCTCAGATCACTTCGCCGTCCGGGCAGTACGACATGCAGCATGCCGATCACATGGTGGACGGTATCGGTTAAAATAAGTGCCACACATGACGCTGTCACGGTCCACAGCTCTATCATGTTATCACAGGTAACCCGAAATTCTCCCACCGGAACATATATAGATTTTTTTTTGGTCATCAGGTCCACTGTTCGATTTTTTCAATCAATATTTCAGGATCAATCGGTTTGGATATGTAATCATCACATCCGGCTGCGATAATAGCTTCCCTATCACCCCGCATTGCCTTGGCTGTGAGTGCGACAACCGGAGTTTTTTTCAGCACAGGATCCTGTTTCAGTTTTGCAGTGACATCAAGACCACTCATGCCCGGCAGCTGCATATCCATAAGAATGATATCCGGCTGAACACTTTTAGCCACACTAAATGCCTCATGGCCATCCTGTGCCACAAAATGGTTATAGCCGGCATCTGTTAACAGGGCATTGATGGTCAAAAGATTATCCGGGTTGTCTTCTACAACCAGTATATTTACATCTTTGCGCTCTTTTTTTTCCCGGACCGTTTCAATAGGTGAGCTTTTCTGTTCTACCTCAGGTTCAATATCGGCTGTGCCACCTGTTTCAAAAAGGTTTTCAATACAGTCTACCAGTTGATTTCTGTCAACGGAGCCCTTTTTTATCAGCTGGTGTACATTATTGTGGGACAGGCGCTCCCTTTCTTCTGAAGTAAGTTCTTTGGCTGATAATACTAAAATTGGCAGATCTCTTGTTTTCGGGTCTGCACGCAGGGATTCCAGAACCTGAAAACCGTCTATCCCCGGCATCATCAAATCGAGTACAACGGCTCTTGGGCAGGTTTTTCGAATAGCTTCAAGGGCTGCCTGACCATTACCGGCAACACTGACCTGATAGCCTTTTTCCTCTAATGTTAATTTTATTTGAAGGCTGGCAACTTCATTGTCTTCAACTACCAGAATTTCATTGGATTTGTTTTTAGCCAGTTCACCTTTACTGATCGATTGAATCGCTTTTAAAATTCTTTCCCGGCTGATCGGTTTCGGGATATAACCGGCTGCGCCAAGTGCCATTCCTGTTTCCTGATCGTCAGCAACGGATACAATGACAATGGGAATCTGGTCTGTTTCACGACTCTCTTTCAGTAGCCTGATAACCTCCCAGCCATCCATTTCCGGCATCATAATATCAAGTGTTACGGCTACAGGTCTTACCGTCCTGACCAGCTCAATTCCCTGTTTACCGTTTCTTGCAGTTTCCACCCGGTAGCCGGCTTGCGTCAGATAGGTTTTCAGTTCGGCCCGAATATCCGGATCGTCGTCAATCACAACGACTGTATTTGAAAAGGTGTTTCGCTCATTTGCAAGTCGTTTATTTTCAATCAGTTGTTTCTTTTTAACATCTTCTTCATCCACTTTGCGAAGTGGAAGAGACAGAGTAAAGGTACTTCCCTTTCCTGTATCAGAGTCAACCTCAATGTCTCCGGCCAAAAGACTGGCCAGTTTACCACAAATAGCAAGTCCAAGACCGGTACCTTCATGGTTCCGGGTGGTTGAACCGTCAACCTGTCTGAATTCATCAAAAATATGAAGCAAATTCTCTCTGGCAATGCCGATACCTGTATCGCTAACTGCGAAATGTACGTTTTCACTGTCGGTTGTTACCTCAATCGTTATCTCACCCTGATCTGTGAATTTTACGGCATTTGAAAAGAGATTCAGAAGAATCTGATTGATCTTGTCTTCATCTGAGTGAATGTAAGGTGCCTGCTCCAGTTTTTTTACTACTTTAAGTCCTTTATTCTCAGCCATTGTGATGATTGTTGAGAGGGCTTTTTCAACAAGTTTTGCAGAATCGAAATCCGTCATGTAAATATCCATTTTTCCGGCTTCGATTTTAGACAGATCCAGGATATCATTAATCAGGGCGAGAAGTTGACGTCCGTTTCTTTCAATGACCTTAAGGTAGTCGGCTTCCTGATCCGGGTTTTCACCTGTGCCCTTTGAAATCATCAACTGGGACAGGGCCAGTACGCTGTTTAGCGGTGTTCTTAATTCATGACTCATATTGGATAAGAATTCCGACTTCAAGCGATCGGCTTCTTCCACACGGGATCGTTGAATCTCAAGCTCTGTTTTCTGGACTTCCAACTCTTCTGTCTGGGCCTGCAATTCTCTCGATTGCGCCTGAAGTTCCTCATTCATGGCGGTCAGTTTTTCATTTGCCTCATCGACTTGATCAGTTCTTCTCTTAAGTGATTCATTTACATTGCGGGACTCTTTCAGTAATCGTTGGATTTCCTCATTTTGAACCGAAGAAAACAGGTAGGATGACAAATTAATCGCAGCGGCATTCAAAAAATCAATTTTGGGTTTGGAATAAGTTTCAAAAGAAGCTACTTCAAGTATACCATACAGCATGTCATCAAAAATCAGCGGCATGGCATAGATTGATCTTGGCGGCTCACTGACTGTACCGGTTGTCCCCACGGCATCTGCCTTTTTGATATCATGAAGGTGGATTGGTTTTTTTTCAACCGCCACCTGTCCGATAATTCCTTCTCCTTTCTTAAAGGATTCAGACAGGTAATTTCTGTCTACAAAGGCATAACTTGCCTTCAACTCACAAATTTGTTTATCCTGGTCAAAGGAGTAAAGAGCACCGACACATGAGTCTGTATACCTAGCCAGGTAACTTAGGCCTTTTGATACGAGTTCATCGTAGGGGAGATTACCTGAAAGTTCCCGAACCATATCTGAGATACCGTCTCTTAAGTAAAGATGGTCTTTCAGCAGTTCAATCAGAATGTTAAAGTGTCTGGCCATGGCAACCACTTCATTTTTACCGGTCAGGTTTGATTTTTCAAGTTTCCCGGTTTTGCCAATTTTTGCCATGATGATTTTAAGCCTAAGAACATCAGAGACAATACTGTCAATCAGGATGAAAGCTAAAAATGCTGAAATCAATAAAAACACGCCAACTGTGACTGCTGTTTTGGCAATAATCGCCCCGTCTAGCTCATCTGCGATTCGTATATATCCATCGGCTTTGCTTATGGCGTAATTATTTATTTCAGCCAGTTTTTGACTTAAAACGGATAAATGCTCCGTCTCTTTTTTACGGGTGACTGAAGCTGCCTCTTCTTTTTTTCCTTCTTTTACAAGCTGAATAATCTCGTCACGAATCGGTTTCCAGCTTGTAAAAAATATTCGGGTCTCTTTTTCCAAGAGGAGGCCGTCATCGCCAAGAATGTTTTTTCTGATGGTTTCGAGTTGTTGGTAGACATTCTGCTCTTCCTTATTAATCTGTGAAATCACTTCCGACTGTCCGATATTCGATGTCTCGAGTATCAGGTCTTTCATACTCCTGTCCATCATAATGATATTGGCTTTGGCTTTCAGTGCGGCATTGGAAACCTGAAAAGGATGCTGGTACAGATCGGCTGTAAGTTTACTGAGGCTGTTCATTTCTTTGATGGCAAAGAGGCCGAAACAAAGAAAAATCAGGCCCACAAGGATAAACGCATAGGTTAGTCTGGCTTTGATGGAAATGTGTTTCAAAAACATGGCGGTCTCCGTTTGAGAGTGAACACAGGTACTTTAGGAATGGAAATTTGAACCGAATCCGGGCGAACTACGTTCACCTTATTTAATATCCATTCCTTAGTAAAAAACTGCAAACCAATGACAGTTACAAAACAATTTCAATTCAGATCATACAGGATCAGGGTTTTCTGTATATCCGGCTTTTATGATGTACTGGTACCAATTTTGATTCAACATCCCTGGGCAGGTATTCGCAACTGCCCAGAATCAAGTGCCCTTTGTTATCAAGGGCGTTATATAGTTTATTCACAATTCGGTTTTGAATATCTTTATCATAATAAATAAGCACATTACGACACAGGATCAGGTCAAACCCACCAAAAACACTTTCTGGAGGGGCAGACTGCTTTGTTGAGGTCAGGTCGTCAATGGAAAAATGTACCATTTTTTTGATAGTGTCGTTTAAAAAGTACTTACCTTTGTGATCTTTTTTAAAATAACTGTTCAAAAGTTTTAATTGAACATTTTCCAGTGATTCGACTGAATAGGTCCCTTTGCTGCCAGCCGTCATGATGGGCTGACTTACATCTGTTGCGAAGATAAATGGTACAAACGGCTGTGTCTCCTTTTGCATCAGTTCATTTAAGATGATGGCTATGGAGTATGGCTCTTCGCCTGAAGAACAACCGGCACACCAGATACGAAGTTCACGATGGTCCTTTTTTTCCGACAATAGTTTGGGGAAAATATCGTGTCTTAATAGTTCGAAGACCAATGGATTGCGGAAAAAAATACTGAACTTCACAACAAGTTCATTAATCAATACATCCACTTCATCCGGATTATTTTTAAGATGTACCAGATAATTTTCAATGGAATTAAGTTTAAGAAATTGTATTCGGTCGGTTATCTTTTTTTCGGACAACGTTTTATGAAATCCTGAAAAATCTACATTTCGGGATAAACGTATGTATTCCAATACATCTTCGACTGAAGGCATCATAAAAACATTTTTCATTTCATATATCTTTCCACAAGGGGATCTTTATCACAACATAGCAAATTCTGTTAAGTTCCAACGAGCTTACTGAATATCGGCCTTTGAATCAAGCTATTTCAGGTTATACTGAATATTACATATAAATTATAGAACCTTAGCTGCTAGCAGATGGGATACAAATAGAGGGGTATTCAAATACTGACAATATTGACTTTACAGAAAATATTAGGATAGTCGAAACTCTCATTGAGAGTATTCCAAAAGTAATGTGTAGAGGCTCACTATAGCAGGAAGTCGGAGCTTGAACCCTCTGGCTGATTTAAGTTCACAGGAAACAGTTAATGACAAACCAGGCAGACTCAATCATGTTATTACGATAAAAGCACAGCCAGGCTTTTTTTGGTTGCCTTTACAGGCTAAAATGGTATCTATCAGGGTACATTTATTGCCTGTATGGTTGTAGGCACGATCTGTATGAAAAGAATACTTGCAATATTTTTACCCTATTTGAAAGTTCATGTACGATTCTATAGCTGCAGTATATTTAATTATTGAGGAGGAATTGATCTTGAAAAAACAAATGTTATTGTACAGTTTTATTATGTTATCAACGTTACTGGTATTACCTGCAGTTGCAACAGAACAAATTACCGGGGCACGTGTTTCTATCGAAAAAGTACTTGCGGCTTCGTTGATCTCAAAAAAAAGTAAGCAAAGTCTCTCCCCTGAAGATGAAAAGCGGAAAAATTTTTATTTAGATTTGAAAAAATTTGCTCAGTCAAAGAAGAAATTTGAAGACTCAAAAGCAGTAAAACAATGGCTTGGCCTTTTCGATAGATTTACTAATTTGCCTACAAAGAGGTTACGGGGTTATATCAATTTTTCAGAAGCGGACTTTTTTAGTGAAAAATCTGAAAAAATGGAATTGGATCTTAATCTGATTTCAATGGAGATGGTAATTGCCACGATACCAGGGCCCGGGTCATGGGAAACATTGGAAGAAGAAGTCGTAAAACGTAAAGGAGAAACAGTAAAGGATAAAAAATATAATGCAATATTGCGTATTGTAGTGGCTTTGTTGCAGGGTAAACTGGAGAAAACGGATCAGGATGTTTTGGCGTTGAAAAATATCCTTGAAACTCAAAGTAAGGATATGATGAATGGGTATAATCCTTATGAACAGACGATAAAGGAACTTAAGCGGGCAATTAAGAAAACCATAGGCTTTGAAAGCCCTGATGCCGTTGTGGCTGACTACAGAGCGGCTATAAGTGTACTTGCAAAAGGGAAAAATGATGTTCGTGGTATGACCCAACTCAAGGTGCCCGATCTTTATATGTTAACGACTGAAAATGAAGCTGAAAGTATTCTCAGGGAGACCGTTAAACTTCCTTCGGTAATGCTGAGTGTGCCTGCCGGTGGCAGAACATTAAAAAAACTGAAAGAGATTGTAATCGCTGAGATTGATACTCTTAAATCTCCTCAATGGCAATTGATTAGCAGCAACGAAGATGGTCCTCTGTATGAAGTAATGAAGATAAAATTTTTAGTAAAAAGTAACGTTGTTGAAAATTCAGATGTTGTGAATGTTTTTTCTTCAACCAGGAATATGGGCTACAACTCGACTCATGAACGGGGTCAGTTACGTGTGGTGGCCTATTATATTTCTGATCTGGTTGACAAAGGGCGTGAAGAAGAGGCAACAAAACTGGTCCGATCCGTTAAATTGCCGTCCAGCATTGGGTCATATCCTGTTAGCCTGAAGTCTTCTGGGGTAAAACATGAAGAATTTGCAGAAAAACAATTCGATTTTTTGCATAAGATGTTGACTGAAAAGCCAGAACTCAACTGGTGGCACGCATATAAATTTTATGCTTCGCTAGTCAACAAATCAGATCTCGTATTAAAAAAAGTTAATGATAGCTATGGAGCAAAAGAGAATGAATTTCCAACACAGTTGAAATTTCAGAAAATCAAGGTGAAAATGCTACTTGCCGCAGGTAAGGTTGATGAAGCCGTGGCATGTATACAGACGTTATCAAAAACAGAGATGAACGATTTGTCTGAAAGGGAAGCAAAACAGTACAGGGAAGGACTTCAATGGGTTATGAGAATGACCATAGAGCTTGGACTGCTTCTTGACAAGCCTGATCTGGTTCAGGAAGGGTTAAGCATGTTGGACAATATTCTAAAAAAATATGATGACGGTGATCAATATAATAGCCCAAAATATATGCTTAACAGCGTTGCCTCTGATCTTCTTGAGAAAGGATATTATACTGAAGTTGAAGCTCTTGTTACAAAAACGATGTCACAAACGTTAAAAAAACAGAATGTCTTAATGATGGAAAATCCAGGAATTGCATTACATTCAGGCCCAGTTACTGATTTGTCTCAGGAGTTGACCATTCTTGTTAAAATGTATGACAAACTCGGATTGTACAAGGACGTAGATTTTCTTTTTAAAGAAGCAGCATGGTGGGGAATGCCTGTGTTGATTAGTGGCAATTCTCACGATCTTATTGTACCTGCAGCAAGGGCTTTATATGCGGAAGGTAAAAAAGAAGCGGCTGTACAACTCCTCAAAAAACATATTATACATTTTCCTGAAAACGATGATGCTTACGAACAATTATTAACATTTCAACCCGATGATCTCGAACCCTGGCTTGATGCTCTATATCTTCAGGATAAATTTGAAGAACGCCCACTTATATGGAAGGCAGTCTGGCTGATGCAGCAGAATCGTCTGGAACAGGCTGAAGAAACGATTCGAAAGGCTCTGAAAGTAGATCCAACTGACGGTGAAACTGAAGCAGGTTATCGTGTCCGTGCCTATTCAGTTCTTGCTGAGATTCTTGAAAAAAGAGGAAATAAAAAAGATGCGGAATTCTTTAAAAGTGTCGTTCGCTCAGTAAGAACTGCAGAAAAGGGTGATGAGTTTACTGAGGCTGGTTTGATTTCAATGAGTCTTACTTTATATGAACAGGCTGAAATGGATTTTGTTGATGCTTATTGCGTCCAGTGGCGGCTTGCGGAGCGTTTGTATGCTATGGGGCGTGTTGAGGAAGCAGAAAAACATTACGCAATAGCTTTTGAAAGAATGCCGGAACAATTTGGCAGAGTTGCAAGTTTTTGTTTTGGCTGTAATGGTGTTTTTGAGAAAGAGCGTAGTCAGTCAGTTGCAGAACGTGTTTTGGAGAGACTTCTCAAAACAAATCCTGATAAACCTCAGGTCCATTTTTTGACAGGGCAATTACGACAGGCTCAAGGTGATTCTGCAAAGGCATATCTGCATTATAAAAAAGCTGTGGAGCTGGACCCTGAGTACCTTGATGCATGGGAAAAACTTTATCAGATGAAAAATGATCTCTTTTTATCAAGAAAAGAGATAATCGCTATGGCTCTGACTTCTTTAAAGCTGGATCCGATGCAACGCCATTTTGGTGCTAATACAGAATATATATCTGATATCAAAGGGGTGTGGAACATTATGGAAGAGAATCTGAGCCTTTCAATTGATTACGAAGATACTAATTATGAGTTAAGTGCCAGTAAAAAGATAATTGATGACAGTATCTCTAAAAATAGTCAGTATCGCCAGCAGTATCAGGCTATGTATGATTATTCGCGGGCAAATCCACATAAACCCTGGAAGGCGGTTCTTGGGCACCGGGTAATGCAGCAGTTATTTAACCTGCTCAGGATGTAGTTTTTTGTCTGTTCTAAGAGTGTGTTGAGAACTCATTTAAAGTTGTTATGGCCGGAACCTTTTTATCATGAAAGGGTTCCGGCTTTAGTATTATTTCGAGGTGCTTTTGAACGCACCGATTTCTACCAGTTCGTAATAATCTATTGTCCCTGAGCAGGTTGGCTTTTCAAAACTTTCTACATCACCTTCATTGTTATCCCGTGTCATTTCTGCCAATGACGAATATGATGCGCTGAATCCACTGGAAAAATATGTTTCAAAGGTTGTGTCGACTCTACCGGTTCCTGTGATGTTTCTGGAATCGTTCTGCACATAGGTGTAACCATCTTTTTCCCGTCTCGTTTTTTTAAACCCGAAAGTTGAGTTACATTACTATTTTCCCGGTGAGCGTAATGTTTAATGGTGACTATCTTTTTTGAGTGATATCTTAACGAGTATTTTTTCAAGTTCTTTAACGGCCTTTCTTTCGATTTCCCCGGTCTCTTTTTTTCCTTTTGACACAGTGATAAACAATGAATCAAAAATTTTTCTGGTTTCATCAGAAAAATTTGTTACCAGTCCTTTTTTTGGGTTGGTTTTGTTCTTTTGATTAATTTTTTCCTGTTCACCGTTACGTCGCCCATGAGCCCAGTTGATAACATGTGAATAATAAAGAAGAAATCTGTCTAACTGAATATACATAAATTGAATATTTTTACAGGGGCCGGTTGTAATTTTTTTCTTTCCGATTTTAAGTCCTGCGACTTTGGTTCTAATCATCTTATCTCGATTTAAATATGCATAACCTGCGCCTGAAGCACCACCGATGGCTGTAAATAGACCAAATGTAAGACCGTGTGCTGCAATATCTGCTGCGGCACCTAACATACCACCTGTTACACCGCCTGCAAGTGCAACCTGGTTGGGCCGTAAACCTAATATTTTAATTGATTCTTCATCAAAAAGATCCGCTGAGAGAACTGAGGAAGGGGGAAGGTGATAATCAAAAATATTATGTTTGAATAATTTTTTTATTTCCCGGCAGGTCTCTTTCTCAAGAGAATTAATTTTTGTTTTGTAGCTGACAAGCTGTTTTGTTTTAATTTTTGCAATTTCACTATCATTGCTTACTCTCTGTTTTTCCCTGTGGGTAATCGCTTTTACCAGCATCTCAATAATCGCACCGGATACGATTTTATTTCTATTGGTCCAGTCTGTCTTAAAAGCCTCGATGACTGTTGATAGAGGCTCCTGCCAGTCCTGAAAAATAGCTTTAAGCGATTTGAGAAGTTCTATTCTCTCAGTATAAGTTGCTGTATGTCCATTGAATATTCTTACGGCATTAAAGTGCTTTAAAAAAGCCCTTTTCCAGTCCTCACTAAATTCGACGTCTTCTTCTTTGTTGTTGATAATTGCAATTCTGGGCTGGCCTGTCAGCCTTAAGATCTCCATTTCGATCGTATCGATTTTTCTTACGGGCCTTGAACCATCGACGATATATATGATTCCCGCACCTTTGGAAACAGGTGTCAGAAGTTTAGACTCATCAATAAAATCAGAGTTATCTTTATTTTCTTTGATAAATGATTGTAGAAGGTCTTTTTCATCTCCATCAAAATTGTTAAGCCAGGCAAGCGTTTTTCGTGGGTTTTGGAATCCAGGGGTATCGATAAAACGTATGATTTCCTTCCCGTCAATTTTAACAGGAAATTCCATACAGTCTGCTGTCTCTCCCGGAACAGGGCTTACACGTACTTTATCATCCTCAGAAAGTGTCGAAACAATTGTCGATTTACCTTCATTGGGGTGCCCAATGATTGCAAAGGCCGGAATATTATACTGGCTATTCATTTTAGTCCCTTCATCTGATAAGGCAGTTATTTTTTCTCTTTTGCAAGTGAAATATTAGTATCTCCCATTGCCTGAATTTTCCAGTTCCAGATTTTAAAATCATTATCATCGACATCATAATACTCTTCATCATTGGAGCCGGGTTTTCCTGTTAGCCAGACTATTATATTTATTGACTTTCCGGCATGCTCTCTGATGCTTTTAATATAATCGATCGTCTCTTTTATCGGTGGCAGCCAGGATTCATAAACAATCAGAATTATGCCGGATGACTCGGGCTCAAATCTTTTTGTTATATTTGATATGATATCAGAATCTTCATGCATATCCCCTGTTACCTCTAATGTTTCAGGGATAACACCAAAGATACCTTTGCTTTTTTCCTCAAGTTTTAGAGATAAATTTGTCGAATAAATATCCTCAGGAATCAGGACAATTACGGTTTTAGAAGATGTGAAATAGTTGTTGTTTTGCTTCAGGTTATAACTTTTATCTGTCTCAGATTTGCTATCAGGCACCGATTTGTTTTTTTCAAAAACCATCTGAGGGCAGGTGAGGAGTCGGATCAGTTTTCCTGTCGATTTATTGTTCAGGAACGTTTTTATAATAGCGCGACGTTCAAAAAACATCCCAGAGAAAATAAGTAAAACCCTTGGGAGTATTGTATAGAATAAAACAGCAAAACATAAGAATGGCCACCAGGCGGCCATATCAGACGATGTAAGGTTGACAATGCTATCTTTCAGGAGTATCTGGCTTCCCACGATGTTTTTTAAACTGGGAAAGGCCATGTCAGGTGACATCATCCAGGACCATGGGAGGGCAAAACCGCGCACCATATCAAAAATTTTTTCCGGAGCTGTCTGAATCGTTGTCTGCCAGCCAAAAGCAAGATCAGATGTGATGACCTTAAAGAGTGTTGCAACAAGAACGCCTGTGCTGAACACTAAGCCTGTCATCTGAAAAATTTCAAAAATCGTCCAGAAATAAATTTTTCCAAATTTCTCCCTGTTAATTTTGATTTTTCCTATTGAGGCATCAATACTCATTCGATTCTCGGACGAAATTTTTCCTGATCCAATAGTAGTTGCTTTTTTAATTAAAAGTAAAACGAGAGAATAGGGTGTATTAAAAAAATCAGAGAGGCAGTTGAACCTGGATGATAATAAAGTGATTAAGCTTAATGTCTGAAAAAAAATCTGACTGAAAACAAACACAAACAGATAGATTGTTATGTTGACTGGCCGTGTTCCTGAATAGGAAAGATAGGAGAGGGCAGCTCCCATACCAGTTAAAAAACCTGTTGAAACGAATATGAAAAAAATCAGCCTGAATCCTGAATTGACTATCTGACCAGGTGACAGCTTTGAACTTTTATCTCTTTTGGCCTGAAGCCAGAGTGGAATGATTTTTCCCGGATCGGTTTTTTCATTGGCGGTTAGTTCCGGATCTATCTTATTCAGAAAAAGCCGGCGCTCTTCTTCATTATCCATTGTGAGATCCACGCCGTCTATAAAGTAATCAAAATCTATAATATCAGTTTTTGAAAGTGTTTTATTTAACACAATTATATGTTTATCCTTTTATAAATCTGTTTTAACGGTGAGCCCTGCAAGCAAACACAACCGGTACAATGAATAAGTTTCATAACATCATCATTGTATAGAGCATTTATAGTGTTAAATACAATTACCTGTCAAACTTAATAGAAAAGGTAATAAGTTAAAAATACAATAACAAGATAAATTCACTGACTTTTAAGTAAATTGGAAAATACGGTTAAAAAAAGACCAGGCAATTAATTCTGATCCTTTTTAATAATATGACGTGGTAGACGAAGTCGACATATTTTCGTTTATGATCAATAAAATTAAACTATTTTTATTTCACTTTGAAGCGACACTAAAGGTGTCCAAGATGGTTTTTTTTCACAGCAGGCTACTAACGAACGGTTAAAAAAAATTATTTTAAAAAACAGTATATTGTAATTATTCTGTGTATAATCAACACAGAGTGTAGGGTGTAGGTGTTTTATTTCGCAAAATAAATGCCAAATTAATAATAATAATATTTAGTTCTTGACTTAAATACATATTAATATAATCTTCCTATGTTACGCTGTTAGTTTTTAAGCGTGCAGGTTTCCTTCCTAAGGTGTATGTACTCGATACTATAAGTGATGTACTCCCAATAGCAAGAAGCTTGAATATTTATAATTAGTTACAGGAGAATGTCACAATGGCGAATGGTACAGTGAAATGGTTTAACGACGCAAAAGGTTTTGGATTTATCGAGCAGGAAGATGGAAAGGATGTATTCGTACATCATTCAAGTATAAATTCATCAGGGTTTAAATCCCTGAATGAAGGAGACCGTGTCTCTTTTGAAATAGAAGAAGGCCAGAAAGGCCCTTCAGCAGTAAATGTTACAGTTATATAGATTTTGTTTAATTAATATTAAGCAGCAACTCTATATATATTTTGATAAATAAAAAGTCTCTGCGCGGAATACCGCCAGGGGCTTTTTTTATTTAGTAGAAACCTTCCAAGCACTCAACTTCCACCCTTCAGGAATAGATCAAAACCCGTTTTTTTATTAAAAGGATATTTGATGAATAACTGTTTTAGGATTTTTTCAAGGGACTGTTTTTACGTGGAAACTTATTTATAATATTGCAAATATTATCCCCCCCCAAAAAATAAATAAATAAATAGTAAGTTTAACCCCATTGTAAAGTGTGGTTAAAAGTCAAAAAATGTATTTGATGAGAGGATCATCATGAGTGGAGTGAAAATGAACTGAAATCCTTGTGATAATAATTTTATATTTATAACTTGCAATACAATATCACTCAGACTATGTTTTTTTGAAAAGTATAAAAATGATTTTGAACGACTCGACAAAAATAATTCCAGTGTAACCAACTACAAAGAAATATAATAGAGACAATCATAATTAAGTTCATGAATCCCAATGGTGTGTATTGTTTTAATTTCTTTTTTTGTTGTTTCTTTATTAACCTCAAGTAACGATGACTCAATTGATTGTCAGGTCGATTCGCTCAATCGAGACCATCGTATTTTTACTTGTAGAATGGACTGAATAGTTGTTTTCAGTGTCTTCAAAAACTAAAAGGAGAACATTATGCGGCAAGCAGTGCTTTTTATTCATGGTGTAGGTAAACAACAGGCAGGATATAGCAGTGGATTAGAAAAACATATTCGTAAGACAATAGATAAACTTCTTCCCGAAACTGATCCGGATATCATTTACAAAGAGGTTTTATGGGCACCAATACTGCAACGGCACCAAAATGAACTATGGCAACGAGTAAAAAAAGGTGACGGTAAAAATGATCTTGATATGGTGAAACTTCGAAAGTTTATGTTGGGCTTTGCGGGCGATGCTATTGCATATCAAAATGATGAAGTTGGAAAACCTATTTATAATGCTATTCATCAAACGATTACAAATGAGCTTGAAAGTATCCAAAACGAGTTGGGCGATGAAGCGTTTGAGTTGACTATCGTTGCACATAGCCTAGGAACCGTGATTGCGTCAAACTATCTTTATGACCATCGGGCAAGTTTTAAAGCAGTGAACTTTTTTACACTTGGTTCTCCTATCGCAATTTGGTTATTACGATACGGAAGTATTGCTAATATCGATTCAGCTGTAGAAGTTGCCCGGCCAAACGGTGTGTGGATAAATATTTTAGATGATGAAGATATAATAGGTTATCCGTTAAGGCCTCTCAATTCAGCTTACAAAGCAGCAGTGGATATGGATTATATAACTGAAATTGGCGGTCTGCTGAGCGCTGGAAACCCAAGTAGCCATGTCGGGTATTGGGAAGATGGTAATGTATATAAACCAATTGCCAAGAAACTGGCGATGGATCATGACCGCATCGTGAATCATACGACTTATAGTTGGCCTGCATATAAGAAGTATATCAAGAAAATTTGGAACTTTTGAGATAGTCAGGTACTTTGTCTCAAATTTCTTTGTGCGATAATTACCTTGAAATCAATGTGTTATCATATGGGGGAACATGATAGGTAATAAACAAATAAATATCATGAACATTTACATAATCATAGTATCCGTTCTGCTTATCAGCATCGCATTACCCGTCTTTGCGGAGAGCGATGAACGCATCGTTGAAACAAACGCCTACACTGACATACTAAAGCTATTTAATGAAATTGGTTACACGTCCAAGCAATGGCAGGCCGGTGTCCGTGAAGTGCCACGTATTGAAATAACGCACATACCACAACGTTGGCAAGACCAGTCGCCGCATATCCCGGTCAAGGACAAAAAAAATATCTTTTTCCGTCTGGCAATCCCTGGTATTCTTTTGGCAAATGAAAAAATTACCGCCGATCGTAAGCAACTGCTGAATAAAATCAAAAACAGCAAAATAAAAAATGATAAATGGCTCCTTCAGCTTTCAAAAAAGTACAAGGTGATCAGCGCTGATCACAGCACGCTTAACAAAAACGACCTTGATTCGCTTAAAAATCGATTGGATATAATCCCACCATCACTAGCACTTGCTCAGGCGGCAGAAGAAAGTGGTTGGGGCACATCACGATTTGCCATACAAGGCAACGCACTATTTGGCCAATGGGATTTCAGCGGCAATGGAATGACCCCAAAAAATCAGCGCAAAGAACTTGGACACTACGGTATTGCCAAGTTCGATACACCGCAGCAATCTGTTGAAGCCTATATTCTGAACCTGAATACACACAGCGCTTATAAAAAACTTCGCGACAAAAGAGCCAGTATGCGGGAAAACAATACCAATCCCACTGGTTGGGAACTGGCAAAAAAACTGGATAAATACTCAGAACGTGGCGTTCATTATGTCGAAAGTCTGCACAAAATCATGAGTTTAAATAAATTGATACCGGCGGATGATGCCCATTTATGGAACAAGGGTAAGATTATCGTGTCACCTTCTCCTTAGATTTCAGCGTCATCAATTTAAATGAAGGTGAAAATGAAAGGTGAGAATAGCTTCCTTGAAATCATTAGATATATTTAATTTTTTATCATAAAGATGAGAATTTCGTGATGATTCTGATGGCGCGATTGTTACAAAAACAAAATTTTATTGATTAGTGATAAGTTTCCATGTGCTTAGACGCAAACTCCTATTTTGGTATTTCAACGAAATATAAAATCAATCTGTTTTAAATTCAGCTCCTCCATTCCACATGAGCTTGCCCTTTAGAACATCAAAATAATTCCTAGTGGTAAGGTTGATCATCTGGATGGGGTGGTTACTTTTTTTCACATTGATGGTGTCTTTTTCATCAATCTCCACTCCTTCCTGGCCGTCGATGGTAAGCATCATCTCCGATGAGTTGCCGGTAAGACGAACTGTGATTTCAGTAGAGTCTGGCAAAATCAGAGGCCTGTTGGCCAAGGTAAATGGACAGATGGGGGTGAGAATAATCCCCGGGACCATTGGGTGAATTACTGGCCCCCCTGCAGCCAGAGAATAGGCGGTTGACCCTGTAGGGGTGGCAATTATCAAGCCGTCGGACGCGTATGTGGTCAGGTGTTGACCGTCTACGTAGGTTTCCATATGGGCTAGCCTGGACAGGGCACTCTTGGAGATCACTATGTCATTCAATGCTTCTTCACGAACCCGTTCCTGACCGTTTCGGAGAATTCTCACCTGCAATCGCATCCGATCTTGGATGGAAAATCTGTTTTCAAGTATCATCTTTATGGTATCGAACAGGTTCTCAGCCAGACAGTAGGCCAGAAACCCCAACCTGCCGAACTTAACCCCCATAATAGGGATCTTTCTTTCCCCGATCCATCTGGCCGCGCTTAAAAAGGTCCCGTCTCCCCCCAAGCTGATCACACAGCACAGGTCATCGGGAGGAAAGTCGTTCTGATGAACCGGCCCATCAGCAGAAAGGAAACTGTTGGCGGAAATCCGGTGTGACATACTAGGTTCTAAAAAGGTAACATTCTTTCTGAATACCATTATGTCCCTGGCCATCAACCATTTTTCAAGCTCATCTGCTTTGTTCGTTGCATATTGGTCATTTTTAACAACCAGGCCGATTTTTTTCATCCTAAAAACTCCTTATGGTAACCATCACCACCGACGGATGAATAGTTGTTTCATTATAAAACGTCTGCATTCTTCTTCTCGACTAAGATCATTGATCATGAAAATCTACAAAGGGTTAACTGACTGATAAGGGGTAATAACATGATTCAAAAAGCAGTGTAAAGTAGGCACTTTTAAGTATTGGGGTATGCTTTTGGTTCCACAGTATACAAAAGGTAACCGACCTTTTCCTCAAATTAATGAGCATCAGCTCGGTTGCCGGAAGGCTAAAAAAACATGCTTATTTTTCAATTTTATGTTATTTATTTGAGGTTAAAATGAAAAAAAATTGATATGAAAAATAATATCGAAGCTTATACGCGACTTTAACGTTGTATACTTTGCTAGAGCCGCGATCTACAGATTATTTAAAAAAACATTTAGGAGAGGTTCTATGCCTGAAGACAGAACACATAAGGTAAGTTGCAGCAAATATACTTATGAAGTTGAGGTTGCGTTTGAAATTTTATCAGGAAAGTGGATACCTCTCATAGTCTGGACTCTTTCAACAGAAGGGACAAAAAGATTTGGTGAACTTAGAAAAATAATACCGTCTGTAACTCAGAAAATGCTTACTCAACAACTAAGGACGCTTGAAAAACACGGTGTCGTAAATAGAAAAGTTTACCCTGAAGTACCACCCGTTGTTGAATATTCCCTAACGGAAATTGGACAGAAGTTGTTCCCAATTTTAAAAGACCTCAACGGCTGGGGAATCGAATATTTGTCAGGCCGAAAAGAGAGCAAACCGTCTACTTAGAAGTAATTGAAATAACCACAAAATATTCATATAAAAGCCAGCTCATCAGATTTTAAAAGCTTCCAGATAATCTATAATGGTGTGGGCGGTACGCTTGGAGAGGTGAACGGCCTCTGTAATATTTTACGTTATCACCACTGGAAAATTCGGAGCATCAGCTATAATTAAAACAAAGGCCAGACCATAAGAGGCCCGGCCTTTTTATATGAAAAATAATGTAAATGCTTATCCGTGGCTTTAACGTTTTTTATACTTTGTTGTGAGCCGTAATCATGCAGGTTATTTAGAAATTAATCACTGTTCCGTCGTAACAAGCCTGAAAGATTGCTTTAATCTCTTCAAACTCAGGTTTTCGCGGGTTAAAAAGGGTACAGGGATCCTTCATTGCATTTTCAGTGAGAGTATCCAACTTTGCTTCCCACTCTTTCTCATCAATACCATACTCTTTTAGAGAACCTGCAACGCCAGTAGATGCGCGAAGATTTGATACTTCCTGTGCAAACTCTTCAGCAGATGATTTACCGGACAAAGCAGCCAGGTCCTCATACTTGTTAGTTACCTTGGAATTGAAGCGAATGACATTAGGCATAAGAATAGCATTGCCACAACCATGTGGTACGCCGAAAGTCCCTCCGATCTGATGCGACATGGAGTGAACAATCCCCAGCCATACATTGGTAAATGCCATACCTGCCATACAGGAAGCATCGTGCATTGCCTGGCGGGCCTCTAAATTATCTGGTTCTTCAACTACAATTGTAAGATTCCTAAATACCAGATCAATAGAACCTTTGGCCAAAGAATCATTGTAACGGTCTGCAATGTTCGATACATAAGCCTCCACCCCATGGCTCAAGGCATCAAGTCCGGTATTGGCGGTAACGTGCTTAGGCATGCTGGCACAAAGCTCACCGTCAATAATTGCCACATCAGGAGTTAACTCGTGAGAAACGATAGGATACTTTGTCCCTTTTTCTCTGTCTGTAATCACAGAAAGACCTGTGATTTCAGTTCCAGTACCACTCGTTGAGGGAATTGCAACAAAAATAGCTTTATTACGCAATGGTTTAACAGCAAATGGAGCTGCCAGTTCTTCAAGCTTTGACTCCGGATACTCATAATAAATCCACATTGCTTTGGCAGCATCAATTGCTGAACAACCTCCTAATCCAATGATAATATCAGGTTGTTCCTGAGTAAAGAACTCAGCACCTTTTAAAACAGTTTCAATTGATGGATCTGCCTCTACACCTGCAAAAATAGCAGATTCAATATTGGCATCCGATAAGAAGTTCTGAGCTTTTTCCAAAACCCCGTTATTCTTAACTGAATTACCACCGATAACTATAACTGCTTTGCTGCCTTTTAATTCTTTTAGATTCTCAAGAGTTCCTAAACCGTGGAAGATTTCTTTTGGGACGATAAATTTTGTCATGTTATTTTTGCTCCTTTTTATAATCAC
>JQIA01000178.1_pt1 | contig 29623 bp, 24 predicted proteins | sample 811431 | NCBI WGS metagenome assembly JQIA01 (sample SAMN02998118, study PRJNA258478) | marine sediment metagenome | biome: marine; feature: seafloor; material: sediment; isolation source: oil-polluted sediment collected from 3 locations (0.5 km, 0.7 km and 0.9 km)... | place: USA: Gulf of Mexico ...
TTGATAACCATTCCGGCACCTGCTTTTTTTGCCATAGCAGCGACGTAACCGTTTGTAAGACTATGCCCACCCCGGGCTGTAATTTCAAGTAAAATGCCCCTTTCCTTTGCAATCTGCGCATCTTCAAATGTAATTAACCCCGGGTGTGCAAGAATATCTATATTTGCTCTCACAGCAGCAGAGTTAGTACCCGGGGCAACCGGCTCAACAATCGTTTCACCATGGACAATGATAATTTTCGCACCCAGAGCCCGTGCGCTTTCTGCGACATCTGCAATCTGGGACGGTGGCACATGGGTCAACTCTATACCGGGAATCATTTTAATTTTCTGAACTTCGTTTAATTGTTTTGAAACCGCTACCAGTCTTGGGATAACCAGGTCAATATTTGAAGCATCACCATGGTCTGTTATACCTATTGCCGATAGCCCGTGAGCCTCAGCCCGTCGTACAAGTTCTGACGGTATAAGCGCACCGTCACTAAAAAGAGAGTGTGTATGGAGATCAATCATTGTTATTACACCTTATATTTTCCAAAGTCTTCCTGAGATAAATTTTTCAGATATTCTGCCCATTTTTTACCCTGCTCACTATCATCAGCCACTTCAATAGATTCAGCCCCGGCTCCAGCACCCTTTAAGACCTCTTCTGATGCGTAAATAGGGGCATCAAACCTTACAGCCATTGCAATTGCATCGCTTGGTCTGGCGTCCATGTAAGTCTCTTTTTCATTTAATGTAAAGTAAATTTTTGCAAAAAATGTATTTTCCTTTAAATCATAAATTTCAACTTTAGTGACCTGATATAAATTCTGTTCAAGGAAATTTTTAAAAAGATCATGGGTAAGGGGTCTTTCAAAACTTATATCCTGAAGCGCATATACGATTGATGTTGCCTCTAAAACACCAATCCAGATCAGAAGTTCAGAATCACTACCGTCCCGGGGTCTTAAAATCATTACCGGGGTTTGTGTTTTCGGGTCGATGGTAAGCGCGGTAATCGTCATTTCGTGTAGCATAATCAGCCTCCTTTACAATTGCTGCAAATTGAAAACAATTGTGTTAGGGAAAAGATCTGCAAAAATATAAATGCGATCAGAATCCTGTAGTAAGATTACAGTCAATATTCAGATGCTAAATAGTTTCTGTCGAAAAACAGTCAATTGTCTTTGCCCTGAACGTATTAAAAAGGGATTATTTTTATGGGTACTAAATGACAAGTCTGCCCCAGAGAGAATGCTCAAGTGCCTGCTCTATGACAACATTGACAAGGGTCCCGGTTCTCTCCATATCTGATTCAGAAATATCATCGATGACAAAATTTATTACCTTGTTTGTGGATGAACGACCGGCCCATTGTGTTTTACCATTCTGTACCCTTTTCTTACTTTTACCTTCAACAAGAACTTCAACAACCCGGCCCTCATATTCTTTATTTTTCTTTTTTGAAAGCGTATTTTCAAGAGCAAGGAGCTGTTCCAGTCTATGTCGTTTTACCTCATCATCTACTTTGTCCGAAAACTTAACAGCAGGTGCATTAGGCCGATCAGAATATTTAAAAGCATAAAGACCATCAAATTCCACTTTTTTTACCAGCTCAATTGTATCATTAAAATCATCATCAGTTTCACCCGGAAAACCAACAATAATATCGGAAGAGACTGCAATATCCGGCCGTACTAATTTTAAGCGTTCAATTCTGCTCATATAGAGATCGCGGGTATACCGCCTGTTCATTTTATTTAGAATCCGGTCTGAGCCGGACTGAACAGGTAAGTGAACATGGCTGCATAATTTATCAATATCTCTGTAAGCTTCTATAAGCTCATCCGACATATCCTTTGGATGTGATGTTGCAAATCGTATTCGTTCCAGACCGTCAATTCTGCTCACTTTTCTTAGCAGCTCAGGAAAACTGCACATATTTTCTTTCAGTCCATAACTGTTAACGTTCTGGCCTAAAAGTGTTATTTCGCGGGTTCCTGAAGCAACAAGTCCCGTTATTTCCTGTACAATATGTTCCGGATCCCGGCTGTTCTCCCTGCCCCTGACATAGGGAACAATGCAGTATGTACAGAAGTTATCACATCCACGCATTATGGTAACAAATTTTGAAATCCCTGAAACTCCTGCATCTTCGCTGAGCGGCATCGAATCGGCAATCCCTGAATCCATTTCTATATCAACAATTTTCTCACCCATTGTTTCAAACTGTTGAACCAGTTTTGGCAATTTTGGGATTGCACCTGTACCAAAAACAATGTCTACCGCAGGAATTCTAGCTATTATCTTTTTACCTTCCTGTTGCGCGACACATCCGCCTATGGCAACGATAAGGTTCGGATTTTTCTTTTTAATTTTTTTGGTTCGGCCCAAAAAGCTGAATGCTTTTTCCTCAGCCTTCTTTCTTATGGAGCAGGTATTGACAATAACAAGATCAGCATCTTCAAGCGTATCAGTCTGTATATAGTCCAATGGTGCCAGGATTCTTGCAAAAAGCTCAGAGTCATAAACATTCATCTGGCAGCCAATAGTATAAATATACAGGTATTTCTTATTCATAAACAATCTTTTTTTCCTTAGCCATCTATAGACTTTTTTACGAGAGCATCAATTTTAAGTATTTCTGAAAGACTGGCGACTAATCCATTCACTTCATCTTCACATCCCGGTGCTGTGTATATTGCTATATGATCTTTTTCTTTTGATACAGTTGAAACAACGGCAATACCATCATATCCCTCGAACAAAAACTTGATAAAACCGATATCGGCTTTATTCACATTATAAATAGTTTCAACCGTTTCCATAACACCCTTATCTCCACATTTATTGTACACTAAAACATAAATATCATACTCCTTATCAATTGTACAGAAGCCCTCATCAGACAGATGAATATGGAGATGATTCGGCGTCTTTAATAGTTGTACGAAAAATGAATATGGAGTATATCCCTTTTTATGAAAAATGAATGGAATATACTTATAAATGAAACATCTGAAGCAACGAGCCTCTCCGGCGAAATTGGCTGTAGCCCGATAACCGCATCGATTCTTTCCAACCGGGGAATCAATAACATTAATACGGTGCTCAGTTTTTTAAACCCATCACTCAGCAGTATTCCATCACCATTTTGTCTGAAAGATATGGATAAAGCCGTAGAAAGAATCGGCCATGCTATTTTTGAAAAACAAAAAATAATGATCTTTGGCGATTATGATGTTGATGGCGTGACAGCCACAACCATATTGTATACTTTTTTCAGGGATATCGATGCAGATGTCTCCTATTATATCCCGCACAGAGTAAATGAAGGCTATAGTTTTAAGCCGGATCATGTTGACAACGTTCTTCGCCCTCAGAAAATTGACCTTCTTATTACTGTGGACTGTGGTGCAGACAGCCATGACGCCGTCAGGGCTGCCAATGAAAACAATATTGACATTATCATTACAGATCATCATTCCATGTCAGCATTACCCCCGGCGGCCTGTGCTATATTGAACCCAAAGCAACCTGACTGCGAATCCGGACTTGAGCAGCTTGCCGGTGTCGGGGTTGCTTTTTTTCTTCTTATTGCACTTCGAAAACATCTGAGAGATTTGAATTTCTGGCAAACAAAAAAAGAGCCAAACCTGAAATCATTCTGTGACCTTGTAGCATTGGGAACAATCGCTGATATTGTACCGCTTACAGGGGTAAACCGCATTATTACTAAAACCGGACTCGATGTTATTAATACAAATCAGCGTGCCAGCATCAAAGCGATGATAAAGGCAGGAAAAATTAACAAGGAAATCATTGATGCAACGGATGTTGCTTTCAAAATTGCACCAAGAATAAATGCCGCCGGCAGGCTGAAGCATGCAGGCATGGTTGTTGACCTCCTGACTCAGCCTGATCCTAAAAGTGCAAAATCAACAGCAGAAGCACTCAACACACTGAATAGTCAAAGGCAGGCTTTAGAAAGAAAAACGGTGGAAGATATTGATACCCATATCCTTGCGAACCCGTCTATACTCGAAAAAAAAGCAATTATCCTTTTCAGGCAGGGATGGCATATTGGCATTTTAGGTATTGCAGCATCAAAACTCGTCAATAAATATCACCGGCCGGTTATCCTTATTGCACTGGACGGTATCAGCGGTAAAGGTTCAGGCCGTTCTATTCCAGGGGCGAACCTCTTTAAACTCCTCCAGGAGTGTTCTGACACTTTAGAAGCACATGGTGGACATGCAATGGCAGCGGGTCTGTCAATCAAAACAGAAAACCTGAAAAAATTCACTCAGAAATTTAACCTCCTGGTTGAAAAAAGATTAACCGATGCCAATCTTGTCAAAACAATCGATATTGATTGTAAAATTCAATTTGAGGATATCAATCCGACACTGCTTGATGAGCTTGAAAGACTTCAACCATATGGCGCAGGTAATAAAGAGCCCCTTTTTATAGCCAGGAATATTTCGATTGTCTCAGCAACGACTGTGGGTCAAAATCACAAACGGCTTATATTAAAATCGACGTCAGGTAACAATGACGGCCACATCATGGCAATGCACTTTAACACTGAGGATATCACCCCCTACCCTGACCACTTCGACCAGCTGATATTCAAACTGCAGTGGAACCGCTGGAATAATTCAAAATCGATACAAATGATCATTGAAGACTATGCATAATCATGCATTGCCGAATCACAGGTTAAAAAATCAACTGCGTTGAATTACAAAGTTCTCTATGGCTTCAAATAACTTTTCAGGTTTTATTGGCTTCGTAACATAATCGTCCATTCCGGCATTAATACAAAGTTCTCTGTCTCCCTTCATGGCATTTGCAGTCAATCCGATTATAGGTATTTCATGATTTTTGACTTCTGTGTCAGGTTGCCTGATTAGTCTTGTTGCTTCAAGTCCATCCATTTCAGGCATCTGCATATCCATCAAAACAAGTGCAAAATCGCCATGTTTTAATTTCTCCAGGGCCTCAATACCATTGTTGGCAATTTCCGCAGTATAGCCACGTTTACTCAAAAGTCTTAATGCAAGCTTCTGATTTACTACGTTATCTTCAGCCAAAAGAATTTTATTCCCGCCCTTTTCTACCCCTGTTTCCATTTCTTTAATCGTATGTCGCGTAACCAGCCTCGGCTTTATTTTTTTCTCGCCGGCAAGTTTATTTTGTTCAAGAACAAGTAAAAGCGTCTTATAGAGCTGCGCTCGCCTTACCGGCTTGGTCAGATAAGCCGAATACCCTACGTTCTGTATCCGGACAGCATCGCCCCGCTGCCCACAGGATGTCAGCATAACCATAACCAGATAGTTCAATTCCGGATCATCTTTAATTATTTTACCAAGTTCTTCACCATCCATCTCCGGCATCATATGATCAGAGATGACCATATGAAAAGGATCATCATTGACAAGTCCTTCTTTCAAATGCTCCAGAGCTTTTACGCCGGACTCAACAGCAAAATACCGGCATCCCCAACTTTCAAGATAGGCGCATAAAAGTTGTAAATTGGTTTTATTATCATCAACAACAAGTATATGATTGCCCTTAATATCTTCTGTAAGTACGTCAACCGGCACACTATCAGAAGGGTTCAGCTCCATATTAGCAGTAAACCAAAATGTCGACCCTTCACCTTCAGAACTCTCCACGCCGACTTCTCCCCCCATCAATCCGGCCAGTTGCTTTGAAATGGCAAGCCCCAGCCCGGTGCCACCGTATTTCCGGGTTGTTGATCCGTCAACCTGACTAAATGACCTGAACAGCCTATCTATCCTGTCTTCTGGTATACCTATGCCGGTATCTTTTACTGAAAAGCGGAGAATAATTTCCCTGTCCGTTTTTTTATCGACTGTTACGATGATCGACACCTGTCCATCAGATGTAAACTTGACTGCATTACCGGTAAAATTAATCAGTATCTGCCTTAATCTTCCCGGATCTCCCTTTAACTGGGCAGGCACGTCGTCACTTATTTTACAAATAAGGTCAAGATTTTTTTCATGTGCTTTAATCGATAAAAGATCAGCTGTTTCTTCAACCATAAGATAGATATCGAAATCAATAACCTCGATTTCCATTTTACCGGCATCAATTTTTGAAAAATCAAGAATGTCATTAATAATTGAAAGCAGGGATTCTGCACTGAATTTGATAGTACTTGCATAATCTCTCTGTTCATCAGAAAGGACTGTATCGAACATAAGATCAGTCATTCCGATAACACCATTCATCGGTGTTCTTATCTCATGACTCATATTGGCAAGAAACTCGCTCTTTGCCCTGTTAGCGGCCTCTGCTGTTTCCCGTGCTGCTTCTGCTGTTTCCCGCGATTTGACAAGTTCTACCGTTCTTTCGGTAACAATATCATTCAGTCTCTTATTGAGGACATGACTTTCCAGATGGACAATTATTCTGGCAATAAAGACTTCTTTTATAAATGGTTTTACCACAAAATCAGAGGCCCCTGCCCTGAAAATACGGATCTCAGTTGCCCGGTCGGACTGGGAAGTAAGAAGTATGACAGGTACATTTTTATGACGCTCTACTTCCCTCATTTCTTTACAAAGATCTTCCCCACTCATTTCGGGCATATTCAAATCCGTAATAACCATATCAACTTCAAATGCCGGGTCTGATAACAAATCCCATGCCTTTTCACCATCTGAAGCGGTGACAATATCAATTTCCAGTTCATATAATACATCAGAGATTATTTTTACAATTGCACGGGAATCATCAACAACAAGAACCTTCAGACCCTTTAAATTCATACTGGCCTCAAGAACACCTTTAATGGAAACCAGCAGCGCACCATCCTCAAAAGGCGTTGAAACAATCCGTGTAATTCCGGCTTTTCGCGAAGCATTTTGAAGATCCCGTTCTGTCTCCTTAATCGCCCCCAGAATCGGGATTGATTCGCCGGTACTAAGGGACTTGATCTTATTTTTTCTAATATTTTCAATATGCCATATGACATCTCCGGATGCCAGAATAACAAGGTCAGCAGAATTTCTGCACAGATACTCTATAGCCGCAGCACCCGAATTAAGGTTCTTCAGGGTATAGGAGACCCTTTCCATCTCCCGTAAAAAGATGCGTTCAATAATTGGGTTGTCGCAAACAAGAACTATCTTCATAAATTACCTGTCTTCAGACGTTTGAAAGACACTTAAAACTTTCTCCGGAATATTTTTCAAAGGCACCATCAATTCAACTGCGCCCTTTTCATAAGCCTTTTTGGGCATGCCATACACAACACAGGACTTTTCATCCTGAGCAAATGTTCTGGCACCTTTTTTCCGCATTGCCAGTAATGCGTTGGACCCATCCTCACCCATCCCTGTCAACATAACACCAACCGCATTCCCCCCCGCACATTCAGCGACTGAATACATCAGGACATCAACAGATGGCCGATGTCCGCAAACCGGGTCCCTGCCACTCAAACTGACCTGATAAATACCACCTGAGCGATACACCTCCATGTGCTGGTTTCCGGGGGCAATCAATGCCCTTCCGGTAAGAACTCTGTCACCATCCTCAGCTTCCTTAACCTCCATAGGGCACAACGTGTTGAGCCTGTCGGCAAATGTTGCTGTAAATTTCTCCGGCATATGTTGAACAATCACCACCCCGGGTGTTGTTACCGGAAAACCGGATAATACCTGCCTGATGGCTTCTGTTCCACCGGTTGAAGCGCCCATTGCAATAATTTTATCAGTCGTTTTTATCAGCTTTCCGGCATAAACCGCCGGTAAGTCGTGTTTTTTATGTTTCCAGTGCGACACATTTGCAGTGGAAGCTATTTTAATTTTCACCCGCAATTCCATCAGCATTGCACTCAGGCCACGGGCAACATCAGATTTGGGCTTGGTAACATAATCGATGGCCCCTGCTTCCAGTGCATCCAGAGTTACACGGGCACCTTTTTCTGTTAGCGCACTAACCATAACCACCGGTAACGGGTATTGAGGCATCAGCTTTCTTAAAAACTCAACACCATCCATTCTGGGCATTTCAACATCAAGGGTCAGAACATCAGGATTAAGATCTACTATTTTATCTCGCGCAGAGTATGGGTCTACCGCACTTCCAAGTACTTCAATGCCTGGATCCTGTGATAACCCTTCTGTTAATATTTCCCTGACAAGCGCTGAATCATCTATCACAAGTACCTTGATTTTTTTTCCCACACTACACCTCTTTTCGATAGACCCCCGGCTGAATAAATACATAAGGAGAATGGCTCCTGTTAAAAGACTCAGAGCTTCCAACAAACAGGTAGCCACCAGGCCTTGTCAGACTGTAAAATTTACTGATAAGCTCATCCCGTGTATTTGAATCAAAATAGATCATTACATTTCGGCACAGAATAATATCAAACTGCTTCTTAAACGGAAATAACGGGCTAACCAGATTAAGACGCCTGAAAACCACCTCGCTTTTCAGCTCAGGTTTTATTTTATAAAAACCATCAGGCTGTATGTTAAAATATTTATGTCTCATTGCCGGATCAAGCCTGTTAACCCTGTCATGTGAATAGACTCCTCTTCTGGCCTCAGCAAGTACTGTTTCACAAACATCAGTTGCCAGGATACCTGCATCCCATTCCGAATACCGGGAGCCCAGAACTTCCATAAGTGTAATGATCAATGAATAAGGTTCATCCCCCCTGGAACACCCTGCACTCCAGATTCTGAGATCACGGGAAGATTTTCGTTCAAGCATATTTATAATAGCCGGAAGTGCTTCATGCTGTATGTAGTCAAACTGCTGACTCTCTCTAAAAAAATAAGTATAATTAGTAGAAATACGATTTATAAGCTCATTGACTGCACTTCCGGAACTGTCTGATTCAAGAAACGAAATATAGCCACTAAAGGAAGTAAAACCGTTCATCTTCAAATAAGTCTGTAACCGTCCTTTAACAAGTGACTTCTTTCTAAATGTAAGATTAATACCAAAAAAATCATATATAAGTGTTCGAATTCTGGTAAATTCCGCATCTGTTATATCGATTGACGTGAGGGCATTAGTCATAGCCTGAGCCTCATCAGAGTTGCCAGGCTGTTTTTTGTTATCCCGAAAATTCATCAGTATCGACACCGTCGTTTAACTGGTCAAATTTTTCTTCATATAAAAGTTTTTGAACATCAAGAATTATCTTAACGTCTTCTCCAACTTTTCCTAAACCCTGTATATAACGACTTCCCGGTGTCTGGTTAATTCTTGGCGGCTGAGAAACTGTTGATTCCGGCATATCCAGAACATCACTTACGGTATCTACGACAATACCAACGAAAGTATCATTAACATTTACAACGACGATACATGTTCTATCATCATATTCTCGTATCTCCATACCAAATCGCATTCTGATGTCTGTAATGGGAATGACCTGGCCCCGAAGATTAATGACCCCTTTAACAAAAAGAGGCATATCAGGGACATGGGTAATCTTCTGCATTCCTATAACCTCAATAACACAGCTGATCTCAACAGCATATTCTTCATCGCCTATTTTAAACGTAAGAAACCTGTCTTTCTGAGTATCCTCATCATCATCATCATAATAATCCTCATCCCACAAAGCTCTTTCATCGTTCATAACTAATCTCCCTGAAAAATGCTCAGAAATTACAGTTTATTATCAAAAAAATCACTCTCATCTCTCGTTTATAAGGGAGGCTCATGGAATGTTACCTCGTCACTATAGGTTCGCCTGATCAAGCCGGCAACATCCAATATCAGACTAACTTCTCCATCACCCAGTATAGTACAGCCTGAAACGCCTTTAATCCCTTCCATATAACCCGTCAGTCCTTTAATAACAGTCTGTTGTTCACCAATAATTTCATCGATAAAAAGACAGGCTGTTTCCCGTTGATGTTCAATAATGACAAGAAGACCTTCATGGAGTTTATCATAATCTGATCGAAGTTTATAAAGGTTGTGCAGGCGAATAACAGGTATCAGTTCATCACGAACCTTCACCATTTCCTGGCCGTCCATCGTAACGGTTACATTCTGCTCTTCGACCTGAATTGATTCCCGGATTGAGAGCAATGGAATAGTATAACTGGCCTCCCCAACCCGGACGAGCATACCGTCAATAATAGCTAATGTTAGCGGAATTCGCATAATAAAGGTTGTGCCCTGCCCCGGCCTTGAATAGACGTCTATATGCCCTTTGATTTTTTCAATATTTTTTTTCACGACATCCATGCCGACCCCACGTCCGGAAACGGCGGTCACCATTTCGCTTGTCGAAAAGCCTGGCTGGAATATCAGCTCAATTATTTCCTGATCATTGAGGTGATGACCGTCACCTGAAACAAGGCCGCTATCAATTCCTTTTTGCAGGATTTTAGGTATATCAAGCCCATCACCGTCATCTTTAATAAGGATCCAGACCTCACCACCTTCATGTCTGGCTTCAAGGATAACATTACCGTCATTCTGAGCATTATCCTTTTTATCTTTTTTCTGAATACCATGATCGATAGCATTTCGAACAAGGTGCACCAGGGGATCAGCGATTAACTCAGCGACTGTTTTATCAATTTCTGTATCTTCACCAATAAGTTGAAGCCCTACCTTTTTTTTCGACTTTACTGAAAGATCGTGAACAAGCCGTATCATTTTTCTAAAAACACCTGAAATGGGTATCATGCGCACTGATAAAGCAACGTCCTGAAGATCCCTGACAATTTTTGATAAATGTAAGGAGGCTTTGTCAAAACTTTCCATTTCTCTGTTAACAACATCCGGGTTACGAATCACCATATTTTCCGCAATAACAAGCTCACCAATTAAGTTTATCAGCTCATCAAGTTTATCCAGGCTCACCCTTATATCTCTTCGTTCAAGCGTTTTTGGCGTAACCTGTTGCATCTTTAAAGCACCATTGTTGCCTGAAGGAGATTCTTTTTTTTCAGAATTATTTTGTTTTTTCATATGACCAGCTCTTTCTTTTTCATCAGTTTGCAATAATGAATCTATCGTTTCCTGATCTATGACAACCCGCTTCAAAGGCCTGCCCGTTTGTTTCTTTGTGAGCTCTGTTTTACTAATTTCAAGTTCCAAAGGTCGAGGTTTTATAATTTCAGGAAGAAGCATTTCAGCATCTTTTTCGTTTTCTGAAGAAAATGTAGCAATGTATTCAAGCATATATACAAGCACTGCAATATTAAGAATCTTCCCGCCATCTTCCCTTGCGATCTTTTCAAGTGTCTCTCTCATGACACCTATCACAAACCAGATGGCTTTAAGGTCCCAGTCGTCTAATATCAAAATACCATCCAGAGCCGCCTCAATAAGTGTCTCAGTCTTATGAGCCAGCAATTCCAGATCACCATAATTCATAAAACCACAGCTTCCCTTAAAACTGTGCAGCAACCTGAAGGCTTCTCCCAGATACTCTTTATCCGTTACATCTGTTTTCAAATTTAAAAAAACGTCTTCAATGTCTTCAATATACTCTATCGATTCATTGATAAAAGTACTCTGCATGCCTGGAGTGATTTTAAATACGTCGGATTCATTTTCAGATTTAACGTCCGCGTCTTTATTTTCTGGTGGTTCACTATGGTCAGAATTATCCAAACGCTCACCCAGCGTCAGACTGTCAGGATTACTTACAGCTTGAAAGATTGTATCAATCTGATCTTTATAGCCTTTATCATCACCCTCAGTCTCTATTTTCAGTAACAGGTCATTAATTACACCACAGCCATAAACGAATACTTCTATTTCTGATTTTGAGGCAAGGTATTCATTCTTCTCAATGCCAAGAAGAAGATCTACCAAATTTTTAGTAACAGTAAGTATATTCCCAAACGCTAGAAAATCAGCAGTTTCCCCGATTATTTTCAGATTATTAACACATTTATCTAAAATATCCTGATCTATCCTGTTTTCAGTTTTTTTTAACCGCAAAAGTTTATCGGCTTCAAACTGGACTTCTTCAAAAAATGGCCGGCCCTCTGATAGAAACAGGCGTCCATTATTTCTATGTTCATTATTCTCTTTACCCTGTTCGTCATCAATGGCTTCCAGTTCATCAGTCGAGGTATCATCGACATCATCAGGCTCATCATTTCGCCCGGCCAACAGTTTCGTCAGCCCAAGAAGTCTTGAACTGACTGATTTTACATCTTCATCCTCACCCGCATCTAACCCTGTTGCCTCAATGCGTTTAAAAAGTTGTTCAATAACATCACAGGTATTGCAAAGAAGTTCAGTACACGAGGTATTAATCTCCCCGCCTTCTTTTCTAAAAAGCTCAAGCAACGTTTCAGCTTTGTGGGTCACACCGACGACATTATCAAACTGATAAAATGCAGCTGTACCTTTAATCGTATGAAATGCCCTGAATATCAGGTTAATTGTTTCTGTGTCTGCTGGTAGTGACCGGTCAAGACGTTGCTCCAGTGTGACTATCTGCGGCTCAACTTCTTCCAGAATTTCCCGGCTTTCGACAATAAAAGCCATTACATCTTCGTCAACCTTAATATCTTTACCACTCATAATAATCCACTGATTAGGTTATCCGTTATTCTGACCGAAGAATACAATCTTCAACAAGTTTACAAGCTAAATTTTAAGCTTGAAACGACCAACAATCTTTCTAACATAAGCAGCCTGCGCTGAAAGTTCTTCAGAAGCCGCTGAAGTCTCTTCCGCACTGGCTGTATTCTGCTGTGTAACTTCAGCAATTTTATCAAGCCACTGATTCACCATCGCAATACTCTGAGCCTGTTCATTACTCGCAGCTGCAATTTCCTTAACAATATTGGATACTTTCGTAACTCCCGCTTCAATCTCTTTTAGAACTGAAACAGTCGTAGATGTAGCCTCACTCCCTTCATTAATTTTATTTAAAGAGTCATCAATCAGCTCTGATGTTTCCTGGGCAGCCTGGGCACTTCGTGCGGCAAGATTTCTAACTTCCTGAGCTACAACAGCAAACCCTTTCCCGTGTTTTCCTGCCCGCGCAGCCTCAACAGCAGCATTTAATGCCAAAAGGTTTGTCTGAAAAGCTATTGCATCAATTGTACTGATTATTTTTGATATTTTCCCACTTGATTCAGTAATGGCTCCCATAGATGATTCCAGGTCATCCATTTTGGAAACGCCGGTTCGCGCAATTGTCTGTGCCTCAACGCCAAGTTTGGATGCCAGTGTTGAATTCTCTGCATTTGCCTTGGTCTGTATGCCTATTTCAACCATTGAACTGGCAATTTCCTCTAAAGCCGCCCCCTGCCGTGAAGCACCCGCTGATAAGGTATTACTCGAATCTGCAATCTGTAATGCTCCGGAAGCAACCTGTGACGCAGAATCATTTAATTCGCTTACGATATTATTAAGGCTTTCAACCATAACCTGAAATGCCTTTCCAAAATGATCGTTTGACGATACAAGCCCGGCCCTGCTTGTTAAGTTGCCATCTGCAATTTCCTGCGCGATTACAGCTCTTTTCTCCATATTTTCAGCCATATTATCCAAAGCATTACCAACCATACCAACTTCATCCGTTGACTTCAGATTAAACCGTATTGAAAAGTTGCCGTTCGATATTTCCTGTATTTTTTTGACAGCCTGGTTCAGTGGCCTGCTTACTGACCTGTTCACAATAATAAAAACAAGCACTGAGGAACACGCGACAACGCAAAGAAAAATTACAACCCTTAAAAATCGTAGTTTTATGGACAATTCATTTAATGTTATTATTTCGTCTTTTAAAGTTGCTGAGTAATTGCTTGCCATCTGGTCGAATTCTTTGTTGAGCTCTTTTTCAACTTTTCTTAGCTCAACAACATTATTAGATATGTCATCAGGCAGATCTTCGGCATTTACCATTTTTCCGTAAATCAGCTGAGCGTCAGCTATAAATTTTTTTGTTTTATCAAGAAGGGATTCAAGTTGGGCTACATCGACATTCTGAATTTTAGCAATTGCAAGTATTTCACTCAATTTACCAATAACAAACACTTCTCTTTTTACATTTGCCTTCAGCGCTTCTTCATCTCCAAAGACGACGGCATTGGTATAATTCGCAGTCTGCGTTTTAAATGCCATATTTACGGCCTGACTTTTCTGAGCTGCCGGGAATCTGTATTCAGAGATCTGATTTAACTTATTTTCAATATGTGTATCATAGACATAATCAAAAACCATTGCGCCCAGATATCCTGCAACCAGTATGGAAAGGCAACCAAATATTTTTCTGGCAATTGTAAAAGTACCCATAACGCCGCCGTATTTATTCCGAGATGTAAGTATAAAAATAGTTTGAATATAAGGTAAGTTATCATCAATCCGGGAAGGTTGGCTTACCAATAACAGTTCATAAAGAATTTTTTAGTGGTTATTTTTTGAATTATAAAATAATCCGGTAGATAGAAAACGATTAAGACTCTGCACAAGAAATGATTCGGATTTATTTAAATATATACTATTTAGCGCCACCGGTCAATTCCAAGTTGTTAAAGTTAAGATGCTTTGTGGATATAATATACTAAAATTTTTCTGGCTAAGAAAATAATTGAATCCGTTTTTGCTATTTGTGATTTTTACCCCTGCACGTATTTTCAAAATCTTCTTGCTTTATTACAATGTTGAGAGTATTATTCCCGGTTGAGAACATTACTGAAGATTACCTGTGAATTAGATCGCAGACTTTATTATACAACACCGCAAAGGGGAACCTGATGGCAAAAATTTTTCGACCAAACAACAAAGAATCAATGTTACTGTCAAAAATTGAATCATCAAAAGAACGGGACAGAAGACAGTCCATAAACGTGGCCAAGGATCATGCAGACGCTTTAAGTAATACCATCGCAATGAAACTGGTAGAACATAAATATATTGAAACAACCAGCAAAAATTCATTACAGGAAGAGATATTAAAAAAGCTTGACGAGATTGTAAGGGCTGACGATTTTGATATCGATTACCAGATTGCCCCATTCCGAAGCCTGGTTTCGAACCCAAATATTGTAAGTATTTTTATCACAGCATTTGTAATTGAAACACTTATTAATCATAAAGATGTTATAGATATTTACGGGTCGGATGAAGAAATATATCATTGTGTGAATAAGCAGACACTTAAATTTCTTCAGGAATAAACAGACTGCAGCTCCGGAAAAGCAGGCTTATTGTTGATTTTTTCAGACACATAAAAAGCTCAACAAGCCTGTTCCCTGCTATTTAAAGAATAACCCAAGAGCCTATTAGAGCTTTATCGATTTCAACGCATTAAGCCCTTTTTCATAAAAGAATTCCGTTTCGCCAAATGCTGGTTCCAGATCATCAAGCCAACGCGCCTCTTCATTATATTTGGCAAAAAATATTTTGTTAACCCAATCAGCATCACGCCCCTGAATAAATTTTAATACAAATACTTTTTCTCCGGCCACCTCAGTAATACCATCAATCAGAACTTTACCGGGCGTCGCAGACATAGAGGGCCCTCTTACCGTTCTGGCGAGGCCTGAAACCTTGCTGTAAGCCTCTGTAAAAATGTCAAATGCGGTTGGAAGATCAACACTAAAATACTCTTTTGGCCCGGTATCTCTTTCAATAAACATATAATAGGGAATTGCACCAACCTGTACCTGTTTTTCCCACATCCGGGCCCATATATCCGCCTTATCATTAATATGGCGAATTAGAGGCGCCTGGCATCTTACAATCGCACCTGTGGATGTAATTCTTTTTAAAGCATGCGTTACAGCATCAGTTTCCAACTCCCTGTAATGACTGAAGTGGGACATAATTGACAGATGAATACCGCTTTTAACAATTTCATCAAACAGAACCATAAGATCGTCAGAGTCTTTATCGGAAAAAAATCTGTATGGCCAGTAAGCCGGAACTTTTGTTCCAAACCTGATCGAAGATAAATTTCCCGGTTTCTTTTTAATCAGCGGCTCAATATAACGCCTGAGAATCTTCGTACTCATAATCAGCGGATCCCCACCGGTAATAAGCACATCTGTAACTTCAGGATGATTCTCTATATACTCTATAAGTGCATCAATATCTTTTGTTGCAAACTTCATATCATCATGACCAACAAATTGCGCCCATCTGAAACAATAGGTACAATAAGCATGACAGCTTTGCCCCTGAGTCGGAAAGAAAAGGACTGTCTGGTCATATTTATGCTGCATACCGGAATAAACCTTCCCGTTTTCCACCGGAACATTCATATCCATCTGCCCTGCAGGGTGCGGATTCATTCGGTCCTGAATCAAGGTAACAGCAGCAGCAATCGTACTGTCCGGCGCACCCTCTGACATCAGTTTTTCAATTTTATTAAAGGCCTCATGAGCCAGCATTCCGGGCTGGGGAAAAACAAGCTGAAAGATTGGATCCTCAGGAACATTGCTCCAGTCAATAAGTTCGTTGACAACATAGTTACTCGCCCTGAACGGCAAAACTTTGGAGACAACCTGAATGGCCGCTAAAATATCATCAGGTAACGTTTTAAACTGTTCAATTGTATGTATATTACGATTAGTATATGCTTTATACTGCTTATTTACAGTGTTTCCTGAATAACTCAATAGACTTCTCCACTTCAATTAATATCACTGGGGTATATGATAACCACCTGAATTGTAAAGGCAAAAAAAAACTGCCGAAAGCTTGTGCAAGCAGGCAGTTTCAATATATTAGTGTTTGAGTTAACGTTATTCCACATCCTACAGAATGAGAAAACTCAAAATCATTCAGACATCTTTTACAGACTACCCTTTGCTATGATCAAGCAAGCTGCCACAGAGGCAATATCACTACTTTTTATCCGCCAGTATAATCATTTTTGTTTAATTTTTAACACTTATATATATAATTTTTCAAAATTTGTCAATAGTTCCTCAAATTCTCCGTCAATTGCCCTATTCAGCACATTTTGAAACGTATCCTTCTATTTCCTTCATTTTTCGCTTAAAATCTCTAATTTACCTGTTTTCCACATGCACATTTATGATTCCATAAGTTCCAGACGGGCCACGGACTCAATATGATAAGTATGAGGAAACATATCAACAGGTTGAACCTCAGCCACCTGATATTTCTCTTTAAGCTTCAAAATATCTCTTGCAAGTGTCGCCGGGTTACATGACACATAAACAATCCTTTTCGGAGCAAGCGCAAGAACACTATTAACGACATCTTCATGCATACCAGCCCTTGGAGGATCAACAATCATAACATCTGGCGTCACCGGCAGTGTTGGCAGAACTTCTTTAATATCCCCAAGAATAAAGCGGCAATTATCAACTCCATTATTAATACAATTACTCCTGGCATCTGAAACTGAACTCTCAACAATTTCGATTCCGGTTATTTCTTTTGCATCTGAAGAGAGCCATATCGGTATAGTTCCTGTACCGCTGTATAAGTCCACAACGGTCTCATCACCTGTAAGACCCGCATAGCTTGCCACCACCTCATAGAGCTTTTCAGCACCTGGCGTATTTGTCTGAAAAAAAGAATTAGCAGAGATTTTAAACTGATAGTCACCAAGCTTATCTGTGATGAAAGGCTCACCGCTAAGAAGAATTTCGTATTCACCAACTGCCACACCAGCTTTTCTAGCTGTAATATTATTCACGATAGAAGTAATAGCAGGATACTTTTCCATTAATTCGTCTGCCAGTGGCTGGATAGCTTCCATATTCTCAGATGATGTTATAAGATTAATCATCCACGTATCACTTGCATATGAATGCCGCAACATCACAAAACGCCAGAAACCTTCATGGGAATGCAGTCCATACACAGGAACCCCTGATTTTTTCACATACTCCCTGACATCATTGAGAATCTGACTGCCGATATCAGGAAAAATCCAGCATTTTTCAATATCAAGCACTTTAAAATATGTACCTGGCACATGAAGCCCAATCCCCATACCCTGTTCAATAGATTCATCATTAAGCTCATATGGCATCAGCCAGCGTTTATCGGAGCATGAAAATTCCATCTTATTTCTGTAACCAAACACGTTCGGTGATGGCAAGGCCGGATGAATAGTAACGCCCTTCAGCAGGCCAATATGTTCAATTGATTCCGCAACATGAGATGTTTTGAATTCAAGCTGCTTCTCATAATCAAGAAACTGCCATTTACACCCCCCGCAATAACCGCTGTAATCACATTTAGCATCCCGCCTTAACGGAGATTTTTCTATAAATTCAAGAATCTGCCCCTCGGCAAAATTCTTTTTTTTCTTTGAAATCCTTGCCTTGACAATATCCCCTGCAACCGCCTTATCAATGAAAACTGCAAAACCATCTATTTTCGCCAGCCCTTTTCCCCCGAAAGCGATATCACTTACCTCAAGCTCCAGCACTTGCCCTTTCTTAATCTTCATTAATTCCTCCCCGGCTGCCCGGCAATATATTTTCACAACTTAATTTTCTTTAATTTAAAAAAACAAATGACAAAACAAAAACTTTTTAATATAGCTCTTATTGACACTCAAAACAAGGAAACAATACAATGGCGTCTAAATGCATTGAGATAGTTTTTAAATCAGATGGTTATCGCTTACATGGAGTTCTACACCACCCGAACACGAAGGCCCCACCGCTGATAGCAGGGTCTCACGGGCTTGAGAGCAATGGTGACTCCCCAAAACAGATTGAACTGGCCGACGCTTGTTGTAAAATGGGCTTTGCATATTTTAGATTTGACCACAGAGGTTGTGGTCAAAGTGAAGGCGTTTTTGCCGAAGTTACATCCGTTGAAAACAGAAAAAGGGATCTAATAAATGCGGTAAACATTATAAGAGAAACACAGGATATTGGCATAAGGCTCGCCCTGTTTGGCAGCAGCATGGGCGGCACAACCTGCATAGCCGCAGCAAAAGAGTTAAACGCTGAGGCCTATGTTCTTATTGCAGCACCAGTTTACGGTGAAACATTAATAAAACCACCGGAAGAACTTGAGTCAGAGCCGGGGCTATCGTTTGCATTTTATGAAAAATTTCTTCAATTTGACGTTTCTGACAATATCAAACACATGAAAAATGTTTTAATTTTCCATGGAGATAAAGATGACATCGTCCCTGTCAGTAATGGAAAGACCATATATGAAAAAGCTACAGAACCAAAAAAAATCATTATCCAGGAAAACGGCGACCATCGAATCAGTGACCCAATACACCAAAAACAGTTCTTAGCCGAAGCTTCTACCTGGTATCATAAGGTTTTTTCACCCTCATGATTAATTCCCGATACCAAATCAGCCATAGACTTAATTTTAACATGAAGACAAAAATATTTTTTCACGAAAAGGTTAGAATCGGGACGCATTTTCAAAAAAGTGAAGTACCGGACCGGAACCTTTACCAACAGAGTAATCAGCACCGGCATTCAATGCGTTGGTAATATATTTTTTTGATTTTGCAACAGCTTTTTCAGGTGTGTCTCCTTTAGCAAGACAGGCAGCTATTGCAGACGACAAGGTGCAGCCGGTCCCATGGTTATTGACTGTATCAATCCGTCTCCCCCTGAAAAGAATCAGCTCTTTGCTCCGGGATGAGAGATACACATCCACACATTCTCCACCATCAAGGTGGCCGCCCTTTATCAGGACATTATCACACCCTGCATCGACAAAACCCTGAGCAGCAGTTTCCATATCTCTTAATTTACAGACAGGGTAACCTAACAGCTTTTCAGCTTCAGGCAAATTGGGTGTAAAAACAGTGGCAAGAGGCAGAAGGTGTTTCATCAGGGCAGCTGCAATATTATCTTTTACAAGAGAGTGCCCACTTTGAGAAGACATAACCGGGTCAACAACAATATTTTTCAGACCGTATTTCTTTATAATACCAGCAACGCTTTCAATTAATTCGTCCGACCAAAGCATGCCAATCTTAACCGCATCTGCACCAATATCTGTCAAAACAGCATCTATCTGTTTTTCAACAAATGCGACCGGCACTTCATAAACCGATTGAACCCCGGTAGTATTCTGGGCTGTTAATGCCGTAACAACAGTAGATCCATAACAGCCTAATGATGAAAATGTTTTTAAGTCAGCCTGAATCCCCGCACCACCACCACTATCAGAACCGGCAATAGAAAGCACCGTTTTATACTTTTTCATTTCTAATATTTATTCCCATGCAGGTTTTGTTGCAGCAGCAATAATTTTTTGCTGCTTTTCAATTTTATCCTTATTTCTTTCAATAATCCCCTCTTTCTCCCGAAGAATTATCTCAAGGTCATTCATTTTATCAATATATTCCTGCAACTGCTTCTCCAGGGCTTCAACGCTTCGCTTAATAGATGCATCTGCCTCAATGTATGCTTGCTCACGCCCCTTAAAACTGTCAACCAGTTTTGAATACTTTTTCTTCATAAAATTTTCGGCTTTCTTAGCGACCTGGGTCATCATCATTAAATTAACGACCTCCATACTAAGGGCGATGATAAAACCATAAACAACACCAGCTTTTCCGAACTGCGACACCAGCATAACAGCAATCATAGATGTTATAAAAACCATATAAACTATTCTCCGGCGATTGTATTGAATTATTAGTTTCCATAGAAACCACATAAAGAAGTCTACCGATAATGCCATTAATCTTAATTCTAAATATTATTTCAGGTTCTGCTATAGTATCTCAAACTTATGAATTTTTGTAAAACCATATTACCTGCAGTTAAATCCTGCAGGTACGGATATCTGAAACAACAATCCCCTTACATCCAAGATCACATAAATCATCAATCAGCTGATTCATACCCTTCTTTTTAGCCATCGCCTTTACAGCATACCAGCCTTTTCGACTTAGCGGGGAGACTGTCGGCGCCTCAATACCCGGAGTTATACTACAGGCCTTTTCAACATTTCGTTCAGATACATCATATTCTATCATAACAAACTCACGGGCAACAACGATCCCGTTAATTCTGTTGATAATAGTCTTTACATCCTTATCCACAGCAGAGCTACCGGCTCTTCCGATCAAAACGGCTTCAGAGTTCATTACCGGCTCACCAATAATAGTCAGGCCTGCCTCAACCATAGTTCGTCCGGTCTGAACGACATCTGCTATAGCATCTGCCACACCAAGACTAATAGAGATCTCAATCGCGCCATCTAATTTTATCACTGTAGCGTCGATACCTCTTTGAACAAGATCATTCTTCACAAGAACCGGATAGGACGTAGCAATTTTTTTTCCATGAAAGTCCGCAACTGTCAATTTACTCCCCTGCGGAACCGCATAGTAAAATTTTGATTTCCCATATTTCAGGGGAAGGATTTCGGCCACGTCACTACCACTCTCAATAACCAGATCCCGACCGGTTACACCAAGATCCAATACCCCGTTTGCAACATACACAGAGATATCCGTGGGTCTTAAAAAAATAAATTCCACGTTATTCTCATCATCAATAATTTTAAGTTCACGACTTTGACGTTGACAGCTATACCCGGCATCAGTAAATATTTTCACCGCACCTTCACTCAGAGAACCTTTGTTTGGAATTGCAATTCGTAACATTTTTATCCTGCCCGGCAATAAAATATGCCGGATTTATATTTTTATTGCATTACTATCATATTGATGTACAGAAAGTGTTCATCTACAGATACCGATAAACATCTTCCAGCTCTATACCGCATGCGAGCATCATAACCTGAAGGTGATATAACAGCTGAGAGATTTCCTCCGCAGTCTTTTCTTTCCCCTCATATTCAGCCGCCATCCAGACTTCAGCCGCTTCCTCCACAATTTTTTTGCCTATAAAATGCTTACCCTGTTCAAATTCCTTTACCGTTCCTGAATCAGGCGCCCTCTCTTCAATTTTCTTCTTTAACTCACTAAAAAGGTCTTCAAATCTTTTCATTATTTATTCCATTATTGTGAAACTTTGATTAATTAATCGCCATATAAATGTCACAATATAGCCTGTTTTAAAGAAAACTACAATCATTCTGAGCAGGACTTGATCTTACCGGTTATTTCTTTGCCAAACGAATAAAAAAAAAGAATATCAGACGGAAAAGGCGGGATAGCAAATCAGTGTGTACGGCAGCTATCTGCCATACACACTGAAAGTCAAACACAATACTATTTAATAGTGGGTATCAGCATATCCGACCCAACCACCGGCTTCAACAAGGGCACGGTCAAAACCGGAAATTTCAAACGAAATCTCTTCTGTTTCACCATCAGCAGTCAGTTTAAAAACATTCTTTTCAAGGTCAGTTTCAATCGTTGTCACTTTATCACTGTATTTTGCAAAAACAGCATCTATCTGTTCCGGCGAAAGCTGAACAGCCATCATACCGCAATTAAACATATTCTGTTTAAAAATACGGGCATAGCTTTCACCAATAACCAGGTTAATATCATTCATTTCAAAAGCCCATGGCGCATGTTCACGGGAAGAACCACAACCAAAATTTGCTCGGGTAATTACAACATTTACAGCCGCTATATCATCCTGCTGATTGAACCCTGACAGTTCAAGATCCTCAAGCAGATAAGGCTTCAAAGCCTCTTTTGTAATTTCTGTCAAATATCTTGCCGGAATAATTTCATCCGTATTTATATCCGACCTGTCAAGAAAAAGAACCTTACCATTAAAATCTTTCATCCTATACCCCCTCTGCGTATAATTTGGAGTTAGTGATCACTCCAGTTATTGCAGTCTGAGCAGCCGTTGCGGGGCTCATCAAATGAACCATTCCACCTTTTCCCATTCTGCCGCTAAAATTCCTGTTAGTTGTCGAAGCGCAGACTTCACCATCAGCAAGCACGCCATTACTCATACCAAGACATGCACCGCATGTTGGGTTAGTAACACAAAAGCCCGCATCCATGAAAATTTTAATAATTCCCTCATCAAGTGCCTTACTGAAGATATCCGGTGTGGCCGGAGAAACAACCCCTCGCACAGAATCACTAATTTTTTGACCTTTGAGGATTTCTGCAGCGACTCTTAAATCTTCAAGGCGGCCGTTCGTACATGATCCGATATAAACCTGATCAACTTTTTCACCTTCCATATCCTTAACAGTTTTTACCTGATCAGGCTTAAACCCAAACGTCACCATTGGTGCCATACCTGCTGCATCAATCGTTATTTCTTCTGCATAAACAGCATCAGCATCAGCAGAAAATTTTCTAAAATCTGCCAGCGCATCTTCTTTGGTCGCATAGTCATCTTTAACAAAAGCCCATAGATAATCTACTGTCGTCATATCCGGAGCGCAGATACCACATGTCCCACCTGCCTCAATAGCCATATTACAAAGCGTCATCCTGGCTTCCATGCTCATTTCATCAACGACTGAACCGGTAAACTCAATAACTTTATTTGTTGCACCATTCACACCCAGACGCCCGATAATAGCAAGAATAACATCCTTTGCATAAACACCCTGTGCAAGCGCACCATCAATATTTATTTTGATACTTTCCGGATAATGAAATGCACACACACCTTTTAAAATCCCCACTTCAAGATCAGTGGTTCCGACACCGGCAGCAAACGCACCAAAAGCGCCATGCGTACAGGTATGTGAGTCACCCATTATAATGGTGTATCCCGGTCTTACAAATCCTTTTTCAGGAAAAATAGCATGACAAACACCATTTCGGCCAACATCAAAAAAATCAACAATATTATGCCTGATCGCCCAGTCTCGCAGGATTTTCCCCTGAAGCGCCGTCTTGGAATCCTTCGCCGGCGTAACATGATCGATAACAGCCTTAATTTTCGAGGCATCAAAAACCCTGTCCATCCCCCTGCTCACCAGGTCATTAATCGCTACCGGCGTTGTAATTTCATGACAAAAAACCGCATCCAATCTTATCACATTGATATCCCCAAACGGATTATCAACAAGATGGGAATCAAATATCTTTTCCGCAATCGTCTTTCCCATACTACCTCCTTATATATAAAATATGTTCTTAATTCTTAAAAATAGGGCGGGGTGGGGTGACTATCCAAACAGCCCGAACCTTATCCCCCCCTGAATTCCTCAAAATATGCGGAATATCAGACGAAAACGAGACCGTATCCCCGGCATTCAACAAATACCTCTCCGAACCATAGACCAGCTCAGCCTCACCTTCGAGAATCAGCCCAAACTCCTTTCCTGAATGTCCATATTCCAGATCACCCTTTTCAGACCCCTTATCTATCTCAAGCATAAAAGCTTCAATAGCATGCTCTTCCGGGACAGAGTCAATTTTTGAAAGCTGATAAACAGTAACATCATTCAACCTTAAACTGTTTCGATCCTCAAACCTCACAATCGACACTTTCTTTTTTTGCCTGTAATCATTAAATAGATATTCATAATCAATATCCAATGCATCCGCAAGTGTAAGTAGCGTATCAATAGACGGAGAAACCTTGTTGCGCTCAATCTGGGAAACCAGGCTCTCACTAACGCCTGCCTTTTCAGCCACAGCCTTTAGGGTAATATTCTTTCTCTCCCGTACCGCCCGTAGCTTTCCACCAAACTTATATTTTACCTGACCCTTTAACTTTACCAATACTGTACCTCCTTTAGTATTTATAAAGTCCATTTGTTTCTTTGTCAAGACGATTCTACAACCACAAAAAGAAATACGACGAAATAGAAAAACCTACGCCACCACCAAACTTTAACTTATGGACACTTATTTTTAATTTAAAGAAGTAGTATAACACTTAAATTTTTAAAAATTGATATTTGACACACACTAATTAAGCTGATAAGAAATATAAACAAACCCAAAAGGAGATATAATGAAAAAATCAAATAATAATTCCGATTTTAGATTTGGCCCGTTTAATATACCGAATGAAAATGATTTCGTTGAAATATCTGAAAATGTAAAAAAAGCACTAAGCGGAGAGAATCAGGAGTCAAAAAAACAAAAAACGACTTATAGCATTTCCCCCCTTGCAACCACTCTGATCAAGGACTTTGCTGAAGAATGCGGCGTGACCCAGGGGGGGATTGTTGAACTTGCACCATTACTCTTCAGAATCCTTGCGTCAGAATCCTTAAACAGAAGACAAAGCGAACTTTCATCTATTAAAATCTTAATTGACCAGATTATTAACAACCTCAACACAATTGAGAGCATCGCCCCACAATTGAAATGCTATTCAGATTTTATTAAAAAAGCTACCGAAGAACTCTTCATACTTGAATCTAACGCCGTAAAAGATAAAAACTACAAAGGGGTTGATACCTCAGCAACTGAAATCCTTTCACAGGTAAAAAATAAAAAACCGGTTATTGCATTTCATAAAGATGTCGAAAAAATATTAAGCAAGGATGAAAATATAGAATCACTTTTTAAAACTATGAAGTAATTTTTCCCATTAATTAAAGAAAGACAGGAGGAAGTAAAGCATGGTTAGCACAGGATTATTAAAAGCCGGGGGTATTTTTCACATTTTATTTGCTGTTTTCCATTTATTCTGGCCAAAGCTCTTTAACTGGAAGGACAACTTAAAATCACTTGATGTTATCAACAAAGCCCTACTGCCCATTATGAGCGGTTTATTTATCTACATCTATGCAGCTGTCGGCCTGGTATCTTTTTTCTATAGTGATGTGTTACTGGAAAGTAAAATCGGTGGTATATTTTTATTATCCGTAGCAGGCTTCTGGCTTGTCCGGGCAATAATGCAGTTTAAATATTTCAACATAAAAGAAAAGGAAGCCTTTATCTTTTTAGGTTTTTTCATAACAGGTATCGCATTATATGCCATACCCGTTATCATATAAAATTCACAACAGCCCATTAGTGGTTTTACTTATGGGCTGCCATATTATTCTTTAGAACAACCGGATATATCAATAAAACACCCGCCACCTAAATACTTATCTGCCAGATCTTCATCTTCTGACTTTATAACAAAGTGAGCAACAATGTCTACCGGGTACAAATCAACAAAACCATCCCCATCGTCATCTTTATAATCCGGCATTTCATATGCTTTATCTACATCTCGATCAGAAGTATCAGTTCCCCAGTGAGAAAACCGATAACCTGATGCCGGTATTGCTGAAAGCTGAACAATCTCCTGTGCTTCGTAAATCCCTGCTCCGGCGACAGAGCCTGAACCATCGGGTTCAGCTATTAAACCTAATGTTGCAGTTTGAGCATCATCAATATAAACTGCAGCAACATCATAAACTGCAGCAACATCGGCCCTGTAAAAAATTTCTAGTGCCTCTTTAAAATCAAATCCGGGATCATCCGGGTCTGAAGATATATATTCCAATCTGTATATAAATTTCCCGAGACTGTTTTCATTTGCCGGACTCATTGGAAATGAGCCACATTCTCCAAATTTAGCTAATGCAAGACAGGCATTATCAAAACTCACACCACCCTGAATAACTTTAATTTTGTTTTTTTGAATTTGAATATTCGACGCGAATCCACCACTTTCATTTTGCACTTCAACCCAGATATAACCGGCATTTCGCCACCCCCATACATAAAGGGTATCAACATCATCAGACCATGCTACCGAACTTACACCATCCGGATGTTTCAGGGGGAACGCTGAAAAAGCAATACCATTAAACAAAAACACCAATAAAGTTGTAATCAACGCTAAATATTTCATAAATAATCCTACACCGAGTTATCTGTTTTTTTACGCCCGGACAGTCGTAACATTTTTTTTATCCATGAGTCAAAAACAAATTGCAAATCAGTGAAAACCATACTAACTTAAATATCTGTCAACTGCTTCACACCTGCTGTTTTACATATTTACACCTTCAAGGGTCATTATGAGATTAAAAATTATTACCGCAATCCTCGTTGTTTCAATCATATTTCTTCCGTCACTGGTTTCAGCCAGCTACAACCCCGGATGGGACTGGAAAACAATTCAGACTGAAAACTTTACAATCTATTACCCGGAAGGGCATGAATCTGTTGCGCAACGAATTTTATCATTATCCAGCGAGGTCTATAAAGATGTTACAGGCTATCTCGGCACAAAACCGCCCAAATGTCCTATTGTGATAAACCCCGGTACAGATATATTTAACGGTTTTTTTTCACCGCTGCCCAGCCGTATTTCACTCTATGAAACCCCACCTTTTTATTTAAGAGGTTTCGGCCCCACTTCAGATATAGTCGATACGGTTTTCACCCACGAATTCACCCATTTTGTTCATTTAACAGCAGCCGCCGGATGGTATAGAAATATAAGTGCATTGTTAGGCCAGGGAAGTTCAATTTCCAATATCCTTTCTCCCGGGTGGGCCATTGAGGGTATAACGACAAATACAGAGACACTATTTACAGATGGTGGGCGTGGACGGTGTTCGTATTTTAATGGGCAGTTTTTATCATGTACCGAAGGTGACGGGCTTTGGAGCCTTTCTGCCGCAGGCGTCTACTCACCGTACCGTCCTCCCGGCAACCGTTTTTATCTGGCGGGATATCACATGGTCAAATATCTCAATGATAATTATGGCGATGATGCCTTTGCAAGGCTTAGCCGCTATCAGGCAAAACACCCGATTGGTGGCACATCTAAAGCCCTCAGACATGTAACAGGAAAAAAACCGTCTCAGTTTTATTCAGAATTTAAAGCGTATGTCGAAACTATGGCTCAGCAGAATAAAGAGACGGCGGCTCAAACCGGCCTTCCCCAAGGCAAGACAATCGTATCTGAAGAGTATGAAACTGTAAAATCTCATTTTTGGTCGGACCGGAATACAATTATTGCACTCCGGACAGGTTATGATAAAAAAAATGCATTCATTGAAACAGACCCTTCAACGGGTGCAATTCTCAATACAACACGGCCCGGTCGCCTTAATATAATTTCATCGATACGAAGCCTTAAAAACAGCGATAACGACATATTTTTTTCAGGATTCTACCCTCACCCACTCGGCAATGGGCAACTATCCGACACGGATATTACAACTTTTGACACAAGCAAAAATTCCTTTCGTCGCATTACAAAAAACAGCCATATTTTTTCTGCTGATTTTTCACCTCAGCGCTCGGCCTTTATTGCTGCACGAAGGGCCGGCATGTGGATTGATATTGTTCTCGTTAATTCAAACGGGAATCAAATCACCCCCCTCTTTTCAAAACCCGGCTATTATTTTGAATCCCCTGTATGGTCTCCGGACGGAAATACAATTGCGACTGTCGTAAAATCGGAACAAAATGCAGATATTGCATTAATAAACCCTGATACAGGGGAATTAAACCCGCTTTTCCAGACCGACGTCCATGAAGATAATGAACCGTCATTTTCACCTGATGGCAAATGGGTTGTTTTCTCCTCCAACAGAAAAGGCACATGGAATATTTTTGCATGGAACATCGATCAAAAAAAATTATACCAGCTGACATCTGTTTATTACGGTGCTTCAGAGCCCAGAATCTCTCCTGATGGAAAAACGCTGTCTTTCCTCTCGCTCCATCATGGGGTAAATGTGCTGTGCACCACAGCGTTTGCACCTGAAAAAGGGAATGCTGTTGACGTTAATCCTAATGCCAAAATTAATCCTCCTAACCTGAAACGTGTCGCTCCCGAAGTTACTTTCAAAGCACAAAGCATTCCCATTAAGGAAAACCTCCGTCCTTTTTTACACATTCCGTATTTCGAAGGTGACGAAGAGAGCCTGACTCTTGGTTTATGGCTCACAGGGAGTGATCCGGTCGGTATAAACGCTTACTCAGCATCTGTTTTTCATAAAACCGTTAACGATATTTCTTACCGGGCCGATACTACAGAAGAAGAAGATCCAAAGGGTTATATCGGTTATGATATAACGCTGACCAACAATTCTTTCTGGCCCTCACTACAACTGAGGTTCAGCGAAGACATCCTGAACGGTTCAACATTCTGGTTCAGAGAACGAATCGCCGAGGCCGGTGCCGGAATCAGCATTATTCACAAGACAATCCCCTCACAGTTGAACACATTATTGCTGACAGGTGCCAGATACAGACACAGAACAAGCCTCTCGTCTGATGTTCGCTTTTATTATTCAAACAACGATTCTACATCCCTCTTTGGCGAGCTGACCCTTTCACGATTCCCCGATTACCCGGCCAGAAGTATAATTCCTGCCCATGGCCAGATACTCTTTACCAGTTACGAAGAAGGGGTCAAAACACTTGGTGGAGAGTCGCAATCGCATAACACAATTATTTCCGGAAAACAGTTTCTCCCGTCATTTTTTAAGAATCACGGCATAAAACTCAATGGCGTATACCAGGAGCAAAAAGGTATTTTGTATTCCAGGGATCTGAGTCTTCCGCGCGGTTTTTCTGAAAGCGACAAAGAAGGCGGACTTAATCTACCCAAAAACATATTACTTTCAGGAGAGTACCATTTCCCGCTGGCCTATCCGGATAATGGCCCCGGGTTATCATATTTTCATATAAATGCGCTAAAAAGCTCAGTATTTTTTGACTGGGGTGCGGGCTGGGATGAAACATTTCAGGGTAGCCATCTTTCCGATATTGCAAGAAAATCTATTGGTGGTTCACTGACCTGTAAAGCCTCTTTTTTCTCGTTGATGGCATTTGAAACAGGCATTGAAGCGGGGTATAAAAT
>JQIA01000179.1_pt1 | contig 29453 bp, 29 predicted proteins | sample 811431 | NCBI WGS metagenome assembly JQIA01 (sample SAMN02998118, study PRJNA258478) | marine sediment metagenome | biome: marine; feature: seafloor; material: sediment; isolation source: oil-polluted sediment collected from 3 locations (0.5 km, 0.7 km and 0.9 km)... | place: USA: Gulf of Mexico ...
TTTAAAAAATTTAAAATCTTGTGGAAATCATTTCCATGGGTTTTGGGAACACTAATTATGACATTAGTTGCCGCTCCTTGGTATTATTTAGCTGAACAAAAAACACCTGGATTTTTCGATTATTTTATTGTTGGTGAACACTTCAAGCGATTTTTAAGCTCCGGTTGGAAAGGTGATAAATATGGATTTCCAAAATCTCAACCAATGGGCATGATCTGGGTATTTTTAGCTCTATTTGCACTTCCGTGGATTCAAATTGCTGTTGGTAAACTTTGGAAAAACAAAAAAGGTATTTTCCAAAATCAATGGGTTGTGTTTTTACTAGCGTGGTTAGTATGGACTCCGTTATTTTTTACAGTTTCTAAAAGTTTAATTCACCCATATATTATGCCTATAATGGTGCCATTAGCATTATTAATAACTTACTGGTGGAAAGACTTGAAACATAAAAAACGAATTATAGCTGGGAGCTTGCTTTTTCCTATACTTGCCCTATTATTTTACATTGGGCTAACTATTAGTAACAAAAAAGAGTTTTATATAAACACCGATAAATATCTAGTCGAAAAAAACTTGGATAAAAATCTTCCAATATATCATTGGCAAAATAAAAGTTACTCAGGTCAATTTTATTCTAAAGGCACTATGAAGGCTATTAAAGATACACTTGAATTAAAAGAGCACTTGGCTTTAGATAGATCATTTTTAGTAATCATTCCTCATAAAAAAATAAAAAAAATTAACCAAAAGGAATTGGACTTACTAAAACAACTTGACAAAAATTACAAAAAGGGGATTTACATCTATTCAAAATAAAACAGTATAAGTAATGCTAAAAACCATTGAAAAATATCCGCTAGCAACACTCTCAATAATTGTACTATTACTTTTATTAGTGCATTTAGACATTCCAAATGTAACTATTATGGAAGCCCGTAATTTTAGTACGGCTCGTGAAATGGTGAATGATAATAATTGGTTATTAACCACCATGAATGGCGAAGCTCGATATCAAAAACCTCCTCTTCCAACTTGGCTAACAGCCATATCAGGACTACTTTTTGGAATGAACAACCTTTTTGCATTGCGATTACCCGCTGCCTTGATGGTGTTATTCTTGGGGATTTCAATTTATTATTTGTCCATAAAATTAAAACTTTCAAAAAAACATAGCTTCAACAATAGCTTAATTTTGGTAACATCATTTTATATTGTTGCAATTATAAATGAAGCTCCTTGGGACATTTTTACACACGGATTTATGGCAGCTGGATTGTATTTTTTGTTGCTGTTCTTTGAAGAAAAAATTGCATTAATTAAAAATATAGTACTCGCTTCCTTTTTTGTAGGACTATCAATTCTTAGCAAGGGACCTGTATCCTTATTTGCAGTTTTTCTACCTTTTTTAATCTCTTATGGAATTGTATTTAAATTCAACCAACTCAAAAGTAAATTAATTTATTTACTTGGTTTCGTCCTCTTATTTATAAGTATTGGTGGATGGTGGTTTGTGTATGTTCGGCTAGTAGATCCAACAGCGTTTTTAGAAATTGCCACGAAAGAAACTAGTAATTGGAGTAACTATAATGTAAAACCATTTTATTACTATTGGAGCTTTTTTACCCAAAGCGGTTTATGGACCATTCCAGCTTTTATTGGATTGTTATATCCCTATTTAATAAAACGAGTTGTACATAAAAAGGCGTATAAATTTACCTTTCTATGGACAATTATAGCTGTTATACTGCTTTCGTTAATCCCTGAAAAAAAACCACGTTATTTAGTTCCTGTACTCATTCCTTTGGCATTAAATACTGGGTTTTACATACAATATTTAGTTCTTAATTTTTCTAAATTAAAATCTAAAAAAGAACGAGTACCTGTTTATTTTAATTTTGGATTGATCGCAGTAATTGGAATTTCTTTTCCTGTTGTACTCTATTTTGTATTGAAAGAAGGTATTGAACAACATCTTATTAGTTACAGCTTAACTTCAATTGCACTTGTATTAATTGGTGTTTTTATGCTAAAGTATTTATATCATAAAAAAATTCAACAGGTATTTTACCTAACTATTTTATTTATGGTCTCCGTTTTTACATTTGGATTACCACTTTCAACTAGTCTAAACCAGAATAAAGACTATAATTCAATTAATCCACTTCATAAATTAGAACATACGCTAGATATTACTACGTACTCCATAGGAGATATTACTCCAGAATTATTGTGGGACTATAACGGTAAACTAAAAAATATTTATAAAAACGAAACGTTAACAATCCCTTCTGAAACACAATTTGGGTTATTGCTAATGAATGAAGATGTAGCAATCATTTTATCATTACTTTCTTCTAAATACAACTATAAACAGCTTGAAACCTATAACTTAAACGCTGGTTCTAAAAAGAAAGAACGTTTGATAAGACAGTTTTATTTAATCTCAAAAAAATAGTATTTTTGCCTTATGATTTTAAAAACATTAACTCGTACTGAAAAACTAGCCTACTTATTCCTAATCTTTATATTTGGAATGGGAATTTACTATTCAAATACAAATCTTCAATATTTTGATGAGGTTTACACCAAGGAAGATGGTTTTGCCGAATATGGTACTGCTTTCTTACTATTTAGCTCAAGTTTGTTACTCTTTTCTAGGTTTTTCAAACTTTTAAAATCAAAGCCATTATTATGGAAAGTTGGTATCTTTTTAATGGCAACTGTATTTTTATTTGGTGCTGGAGAAGAAATTTCTTGGGGTCAGCGAATTTTCAATGTTGAATCCTCTCAGTATTTTTTAGAAAACAATGCCCAAGGTGAAACCAATTTGCACAATATGATTGTTGATGGAAAAAAAGTAAACAAAATTATATTCAGTCAACTTTTAACCATTGTATTAGTTATTTATTTAATTATAGCCCCTATTCTTTATAGAAAATTTGAAGCTATCAAAAATTTAGCAGATTCTTTTGCTGTTCCTATTGTAAAATGGCACCATACAATTGCTTTTTTGGCAAGTACTGGAATATTAGTATTTATGCCTTCAAATAGAAAATGGGAATTATATGAATTGGCTTTTGGTGTAATTTTCTTTATAATATTCTTAAATCCTTTGAATAAAAAAATCTACACTTAAAATTTATAGGAAAAATAAAACCCGTATTTATCTTCAACATAAATAGGTGTTAAGGAAATGTTTTTTGATTTTTTAAAAGGATTAAAATTTTTCAATGGCTCAAAATAATAAACCAATTCTGTTATTAAAATTCCTATTCCTGCTCCCATTAACACATCAGATAAATAATGTTTGTTATTTAACATTCTAAATCCGCCTGTTGCAGTAGCAAATGTGAAACCACTATAAGCCAACAAAGGGGAAGTTTCTTTAAACTCTTGGTATAAAACTGCCGCATTTGTAAAGGCAATAGTTGTATGGCCAGATGGAAATGAGTGGTCACCACCACTTGGTCTAGTTTTACCCACTATAACTTTAAGTCGGTTAGTTATTGCAGAAGACAATAAATTTGAAATAAATAAATTTTTGGATTGGTCAAACCAATGATTTTTACTTTTCAAACCAATTACATCTGCTGCATACATTTCAATTATAGGAGCAAATAAAATAAAATTATCAATTTTATTCGCATAGTCATTCCCTACTTGATTTCGTAAATCTGTTTGGAGTGATTTTTCAAAATTACTATTTGAAATAAGGCTACCAACAACAATTAATGATACTGGAACTATACTTTTTTTGTATATAGATTTTGTGATAGTAGAATCTAATGATTTTGATTCAACAATTATTACATTTAAAAGTAAAAGAAATGTAAGGAAAAAAGATTTATAGGGTGTCATTTAATTTAGTAGTAGATTTTTGCCAATATACAAAAAATCATTACTCAAGCTAATAATTTTACCAAAAGTAAAGCTATATACTATATCTTATAATAGCTTCTTTGAAATAAGCTTAAATAAATTATAGAATATTATAGCATAAATTAATCCAAAGAACATTCCAGTTACAACATCTAATGGAAAGTGTACTCCAATATAAATTCTACTATAACCAACTAGTAATGCCCATAAAACAAGTATTAGAAATAAATACGGAATCTTCTTTTTTAAGAGTAAACCAAAAAATACAGCAATTGCCATTGCATTGGCAGCATGAGCCGAAAAGTATGCGTACATACCTCCACATCGTTCTTTTACCAATCTAATTAAATGAGCAATGTTCTCATCATGACAAGGACGCAGCCTTTTAAACCCATATTTAAATAAATTACTTGTTTGATCTGAAACAGTAATGAGCAGTACAATAAAAAGTAAAACAAACAAAGTTTTCTTTAACCCGTACTGTTTGTATGTAAAAAAAAGTAACAAAAAATACAATGGGATGGCGCTAAATTTATTGGTAACAAATAGCCAAAATCCATCCCATTGAAGTGTTCCTAAATTATTTAAATAGATTAGTAATTCAATGTCTTTACCAATAAGTGAATCTAACATCAGTACTAATCTTTAATGATTATTGAGATTTTTTAACTAGTTCTACTAATTCAAGTACAAAAACTAAATCTGTATCAGGAGGTATCACACTACCTGATCCTTGAGGTCCATATCCTAAATGTGAAGGAATAAATAACATCGCTTTATCTCCAACTCTCATTTTTTGCAATCCTTCTCTAAAGCCAGGTATTAATCTTGCTTCTGAGCTATAAACCGTGGTAAAAGGTGCATATCCACCTTTATCATCACGAATGTGATCATATACTTGGTACGCCTTTGCAATATCCTTATAACTTGTATCAAACAACCTCCCATCAGTAAAGTAACCAGCATAATTAACCTTTACTTTTACACCCTTTTTTGGAAAATCTCCATTTTTAGTTTCAGTAATAACAAATTTCAAACCTGAAGGTAGCTCGGTTGCTTTAACAGAATTATCTTTTATTTCAGCTAATGTTTTACTAACAGCTAATTGAATTTTATCTTCTTTGTCCTTTAATTCAAGGGCGAAATTTTTGAAAAAATTGGAAAATTCCTTTTTAGCATTAAACTTCCTTGCAGCTTTTCCAATTTTAATAATTTCTACTTTATTAATTAGATCATTTTGAACAATTGAATCTACAATATCTTGTCCTTTAACTACATTACCAAAAATAGTATGTTTGCCATCTAACCAAGAAGTTTCTTTATGGGTAATGAAAAATTGACTACCGTTGGTAGTTGGCCCAGAATTGGCCATGGATAAAATACCAGCCTTATTATGTCTTAGAAGTAATTGACCATCTTCTCCTTTTGGAAATTCATCTTTAAATTTATAACCCGGATTTCCTTCTCCAGTCCCAGTAGGGTCACCTCCTTGAATCATAAAATCATTAATTACCCTATGGAAAATAATTCCATCATAATAATGTTTTCCTTTAAGTGAATCTACAACTTGCTCATTTGTCCCATTAGCTAATGAAACAAAATTAGCAACTGTTACCGGAGTTTTTTCAAATTCTAAATTTAACAATATCTCACCTTTAGTGGTTTCCATATTTGCATATAATCCATCAGGTAAATCAGCATATTTAGCAGGTTTACAAGAAAGAATAACCAGTGAAATACCTATAAATATAAGTTTAGCAATTTTCATGTTATTTTTTTGTAATTTCTAACAACTCTACTTCAAAAACTAAAGTATCAAATGGTTTAATCTTCCCTCCTTTACGTGGAGTTGCTCCATAGGCCAATTCCTGAGGAATAAAAAACTTATATTTTGAACCAACAGCCATTAGTTGTAATCCTTCAGTCCATCCCTTAATAACTCGATTTACACCAAATTCAGCAGGTTTTCCTTTATCTACTGAGCTGTCAAATACAGTCCCATCAATTAAAGTACCGTGATAGTGCACTTTTACTTTTGAAGTTGCCAAAGGTTTATCACCAGTTCCTTCTTTTAAAACAATGTATTGCAATCCGCTTTCTGTAACTTGAACTCCTTTCGTGGCCTTATTATCTTCAAGAAACTTAATTCCTGCAGCTTTTGCATCTCCAAATTCTTCTTCTGCCTTTTTAATGGCTTCTTCCTGTTGTTTTTTCCTTGTTTCCAGTTGTTTCTTTTGAAAGAATCCTCTAAGAATTCCTTCAATATCCCCCTGTTCAATTAAAATATTTGTAGAATCTATTCCACTTACAACTCCTTGGATAAATAACTCTTTATCCACTTCAGGAAAATTCCCTTTTAATTTAGTAGCAATATCTATCCCTAAAGCATAACTTACAGTATCTAATTCACTTTCTAATGACTTCTTGGTAACACCTTGGTTATTACAAGATACTACTGCTAAAACTAATGCAACTATTGCAAAAAACTTACTTACTTTCATTTTTTTTAATTATTTTTTTTAATTGAACTTTATAAATTAATGGCTGATTTATGTTGATTTTCTTTTGATCGCCTAAATATCCGTAAACTTTGTGAGATGGGAATAAAAAAGTAACAATATCTCCTTCTCCCATCAACTTTAATCCATTTCGTAATCCTTCTATAATTTCTTGTTGATCAACCATGTATTGTTGTTCTCCAATTTCTTCGAAACTATAAATTAAATTATTAGTTACCGTATACACTTCGTAGATAAAGGTGAGTTGATCACCAAATTTAGGGGAATAACTATGTTGGCTTCTTTGATTAAATTTATACCAAAATCCATTTGGAGATGTATAATAAGTACTTAAAGAATCTAATTCCATAATTGCTTTAAATTCTCTCTCTTCTTCTGCTATTAATGATTTATTAAAGGATACAGATGCTTCCATAGTAGAATATGTTTTTCTAACTATAGGCTTTCTAGGAATAGGATTTCCGCAAGAAAACAAGATTAACGCAATGGTACAAAGAAAAATACTATGCTTCATATGAGTGTAATAATTCTTTCTGATACTTAGGCAAAACGTTTAAAAATTTAGAAATTGTGGCTTCCAGTGATACTCTTGACTTACCTCCTGCTGCATTGTCATGTCCTCCACCATCAAAATGTTCTCTAGAAAATTTATTAACAGAAAAGCTTCCTTTAGATCTTAATGAGATTTTAATAATTTGCTGATCTACATCTTCAATAAAAATAACAGCAAAAATAATACCTTCCAACGATAGTGCATAATTCACAACTCCTTCAGTATCTCCTTTTTCAAAATTAAACTCATCCAGTTCTTCTTGACTTAACGTAATATAGGCTGTTTTTAGTTTATCTACAACAACCATATTACTCAATGCTTTTCCTAACAACTGTAATCTTCCAAACGAATTAGTATCGTATACATTGTTATGAATTTTAGCATTTTCTGCTCCTTTATCAATTAAGTCTGCTATAATTCTATGAGTTGTGCTAGTAGTTGAAGGAAATCTAAACGAACCTGTATCTGTCATAATCCCAGTGTATAAGCAAGTAGCAATAGCTGCATTTATGGATTTTACATCATCTAACTTTTCTAAAAAGTGATACACCATTTGGCAAGTTGAGCATATAGCAACATCTGAATACAAATATTTTGCAATAGTATCTGGTTGTTGATGATGATCAATCATAATAAAAGTACCTATATAATCTTCAAGAGTTTGTTGCATATCACTTCCAACTCTATGGAGGGCATTAAAATCTAACAAAAATACAATAGAAGCTTCATCTAACGCATTTTTTGATTGCCGGTTTTGCATATCAAATTTGTAGGCCTCTTTTGAACCAGGTAGCCACTTTAAAAAATCAGGGTAGTCATTTGGAGCAACTACTGTTGCTTTATGCCCTTTGTTTTTTAAATAATGATATATTGCCAAGCAAGCTCCAATAGCATCTCCATCTGGGTTTCTATGTGGTACTATAACTACATTTTTAGGAGTAGAAAGTAACACCTTAATTTCCTTTATTTCATCTTCAGTCATAAGGAGCAAATATACAAATAATACTATAGTTGTTTCATTAAGAGATGTATATTTGTTAAAATTTAAATGACCTATGAAGTATCTTAAAATCCTTATCCTTTTATTATTTACAATTACTTCTTGTAAAACTGATCAAAAAACAACAAGTAAAATTCTTAATTCGAAAGTTACAGATAGTGATTTTGTAATAGCCTTTGGTTCTTGCAACAATCAAAATATTCCTAATACTTTCTGGAAAGAAATTAAAAAGAATAATCCTGATGTTTGGATTTGGGGTGGTGACATTATTTATTCTGACACAGAAGATATGACGTATTTAGAAAAAAACTACTTGCTTCAAAAAACAAATCCAGACTATGCAAACTTTTGTAAAGACTTCGATATACTTGCTACTTGGGACGACCATGATTATGGTTTAAATGATGGTGGGGAAGAATATACCCAAAAAGCTGCATCTCAACAATTATTTTTAGATTTTATGAATGTTCCTAAGGATGATGCAAGAAGAAAACAAGAAGGGGTTTATTTTGCGAAAGATTATAACATTGATAATGATTTAGTGAAAATCATTTTATTGGATACTCGCTATTTCAGAACAGCACTTACACCTGACACTGAATCTAAAAAAAGGTACAAGCCTTCAAATTCAAAAGAAGCTACAATGCTAGGGGAAACACAATGGGATTGGTTACAGAATCAATTACAAAGTTCGAAAGCAACCTACACTATAATTGTAAGTAGTATTCAATTTTTGTCAGCTGAACATGGTTTTGAATGCTGGGGAAATATGCCTCTTGAAATTAATAGATTAGAAAATCTATTACGCACAACAAATACAAAAAATGCTATTATTCTATCTGGTGATAGACATATTTCTGAAATTTCAAAAAAAGAAGTAACTGGTTTAACCTATCCTTTAATTGATTTTACTTCAAGTGGACTTACCCATTCTTATTCGAATTTTTCTGGGGAACCTAATAAATATAGAATAGGAAATGTTGTCTCTGATAAAAGTTTCGGGCTTTTAAAATTTGATTTTAAGTCTAGTACCGTATCCATGGAAATTAGAGGTGAAAACAATATCATTCTAAACTCACAAATTCAAAATTACAAGTAGCTAATTTCTTTTAATTGAAAAATACTATATTTGCCCCGATTTTAAAAATTAAGAAAAACAATAATGGCAACAAATAGAACATTTACCATGCTAAAACCTGACTCTGTTGAAAAAGGGTATACAGGAGCTATTTTAGAAAAAATTAATGCTGCTGGTTTTAGAATTGTAGCAATGAAAAAAACACAAATGACTGTAGCTGACGCAGAGGCGTTTTATGCAGTTCACAACGAGCGTCCATTTTTTGGTGAGTTAGTTCAATTTATGACTCGCGGACCAATTGTAGCAGCTATTTTAGAAAAAGAAAATGCTGTTGAAGATTTTAGAGTATTAATTGGTGCTACCAATCCAGCCGATGCTGCTGAAGGAACTATTCGTAAATTATATGCTTCTTCTATGGGTGAAAATGCAATCCACGGATCTGATAGCGATGAAAATGCAAGTATTGAAGGTTCTTTTCATTTTTCTGGAAGAGAACTTTTCTAAAAAAATAGATAACTATATATAAAAAAAGCCATTGCAATGCAATGGTTTTTTTTTATTAACTTAAAATAATTCTTGAAATTAGGGTTTCTCCTAATTCTTCATTCATCATTTTAATTATTTTGTCTTTACCATAACTTAATTCTTCTCTTAAAACAGCAGATTTTAAATTTACAATTAATGTTTTACCATTTAATTCAACATGATTTGTATAAGAGACAACTCCTTTTCCCATCAATTTCGCCCAAGCATCTTTTACAGATAACTGATGCATTCCTTTAGTTAATTTGTTTTCTTTAAATACATCCTTCATTAAGTCTTGAATAGAATGAAATTCATTTTGACGTTTTGCCATTAGAGTTGAAATATATTATATGGTTGTTTGGTTTCTTTTACTACTTCTTCAGTTCGCTCTTTATGTGTATCACTTATAAATAATTGTCCAAATTCATCACTATTTACCAAATTTATAATTTGAGCTACTCTTAAATCGTCCAACTTATCAAAAATATCATCTAACAATAAAATTGGTTTTAGGTTAGCTTGTGCTTTAATAAAATCAAATTGGGCTAATTTTAGTGCAATTAAATATGATTTTTGCTGACCTTGAGACCCGAATTTTTTAATGGGGTGCCCATCAATTTCAAAGGATAAATCATCTTTGTGTATTCCAGCACTTGTATATTGCAATACTCTGTCTCGCTCAATATTTTGTTCGAATAAAGTTAAGAAATTTACTTCATTTAATTGTGTTTTATATACTAAATCAACAGTTTCGAAGCTATTTGAAATAGCTTCATACCTTTTTTTAAAAATTGGAATAAACTCGTTTAAAAATTCTTTCCTTTTTTTATAAATTACGCTACCATACGTATTTAATTGTTCATCATAAACTTTTAAATTTACTGCATCAAAAATTCTATTCAAGGCAAAGTACTTCAGCAATGCATTGCGCTGAGCCAGTACTTTATTATATTTAATTACCGTTTGTAAATATTGAGAATCTGATTGTGAAATAACGCTATCAATAAACTTCCTTCTTGTATCACTTCCATCAATAATTAAGTCTCTATCTGCAGGTGAAATAATTACCAAGGGCAAATAACCTATATGTTCAGAAAATTTATCATATGCTTTACCATTACGTTTTACTACTTTTTTATTTCCTCTTTTTAAACTACAAACAACAGTATCTATTCTCTCATTAATTTTATATTCACCCTCAATCATAAAAAAATCTTCTGTATGCCTAATATTCTGTGTAGCAACAGGATTAAAATAACTTTTTGCAAAAGATAAATAATAAATAGCGTCTAAAATATTTGTTTTTCCAACCCCATTATTTCCTACAAAACAATTTATTTTCTCTTTAAAATCAAATGTTATTGATTCAAAATTTTTAAAATTTACAAGTGTAATTTTTTGTAAGTGCATCTATTTTTTTTGTAATTCAAAAATATTAAAAATTAAATAAAAAAATAGATATAATTGCATTTTTACTTTCCAATTAAAATGGCTATTTTTGCGCCTACAAATTATTACAATAAATGGCAACATATAAAAAGACAGGAAGTAAAATTAAAAAAGGACAACAGAAAATTGAACAAACATCAACAACAGCTGATGTATTTAATACCTTGGATGAAACTGCTTCAAGATCTGAAAAATTCGTAATTAAGAACCAAAAAACAATTTTTATTGTACTGGGTTTAATTGTAGTTCTAATTTTAGGGTATTTACCTTATCAAAAATATATTAAAGCTCCTAAAGAAAAAGAAGCTGCAAACGAATTAGCTTTTCCAAAAGCTTACTTTGAAGATGCAACTACAGGTTCAGTAGCTGTAGATTCTCTATTGACACTAGGTTTAAATGGTGCTGATGGGAAATATGGGTTTGTTGATGTTGCTAGCAAATATAGTGGTACAAAAGCAGGAAATTTGGCAAATTACTATGCTGGACTTTCTTACTTAAAATTAAAAAATTATAAAGAAGCTATTGAATATTTAGAGAATTTTTCTTCAGAAGATGAATTATTAGGTCCTACTGCAAAAGGTGCTATTGGAGATGCATTTGCTGATATTAACCAACCTGAAGATGCGTTAGACTATTATTTAAAAGCTGCTAATCTTAGAGATAATAATTTTTCAAGTCCGCTATTCCTTTTCAAAGCTGGAAATACTGCAATGGATTTAGAAAAATTTTCAAAAGCCCTAGATATATTCAATAGAATTAAAACAGATTATCCTAATTCTGAGGAAGCAAAAAATATTGAAATTTATATAAATAAAGCTACATACGCATCTAAAAAATAAGCTGTAATGGCAACAACTAATTTATCTAATTACGATAAAACAACAATCCCAAATGCGAAAAATTTTCGGTTTGGGATTGTTGTTTCTGAATGGAATCCTGATATTACTGAAAACCTTTATTTAGGTGCCGAACAAACACTCCTTGATAATGGTGCAACAAAAGAAAATATTGTTCGTTGGTATGTTCCTGGAAGTTTTGAACTTGTCTACGGATGCAAACATATGCTAGAAACTCAAAAATTAGATGCCATTATTGCAGTAGGGAATGTAATACAAGGTGAAACGAAACATTTTGATTTTGTTTGTGATGGAGTTACACAAGGCATTAAAGACTTAAATATTAAGTACAATACTCCCGTTGTTTTTTGTGTATTAACAGACAATACAAAACAACAATCTATTGACCGTTCGGGTGGAATTCACGGAAACAAAGGAATCGAATGTGCCATTGCAGCAATTAAAATGGCTCAACTCAATAAGAAATAGTAGAACTACTACTCTATTCTTTTGATTCAATTTTAGGGAAAAATTAACAATATAGAAAGGTTCATAAATATCTTTTGGAATGAAAATTGTTGATAACTAAGCAGTTTAAAACACTTTAAAAACTCTTCTATTTTAATTACCTTTGATAACTATGGGAATCTTAAAAAAAAGAACAAATAAAAAATTTGATTACAAGCCTAGGTATTATAAGGGTGAAGGTAACCCATATAAAATTGGCCACAAATTTGATGAATACAGAACTACTGTAGGAGGCAGCTCAGGAATTAAAGAAAAATTTAAATCTGCTTTTGAAGAATATGAAAACTCTAAGGGTAGAAGTTTTAATAGAACCATCTTAATTATTATTGCTATTTTAGTCTTTATATTTTTATATATTATAGACTTTGATTTATCAATTTTTAAGAATCCATTTTAAATGCCAGATATTATTCAGCTATTACCCGATCACGTTGCAAATCAAATTGCGGCTGGTGAAGTTGTGCAAAGGCCTGCTTCAGTGGTAAAAGAATTGTTAGAAAATGCCATTGATGCAGAAGCAACAAGTATTCAACTAATAATTAAAGACGCTGGTAAAATACTTATTCAAGTTATTGATAATGGAAAAGGAATGAGCCAAACGGATGCTCGACTAAGTTTTGAGCGTCACGCTACTTCTAAAATAAAGAAAGCTGAAGATCTTTTTAATTTACATACCAAAGGATTTCGTGGTGAAGCATTGGCATCTATTGCAGCTATAGCACATGTAGATTTAAAATCGAAACAAGAAAATCAAGAAATTGGAACCTGCATTAAAATTGAAGGAAGCACTGTTGTTTCTCAAGAAAATGCTTCAACTTCAAAAGGAACTTCAGTAGCTGTAAAAAACCTATTTTATAATATTCCCGCCCGAAGAAATTTCTTAAAATCAAATGCTATTGAAACACGCCATATTGTGAATGAGTTTCAACGCATAACATTGGCGCATCCAAACATCTCATTTTCATTTTATCATAACGAAAATGAAGTATATCATCTAAGTACAGGGAATTTACGTCAACGAATTGTAGCTATTTTTGGTAAAAAAACCAATGAAAAATTAGTTCCGATAAATGAAGTTACAGACGTTATTGAAATAAAAGGATTTGTTACAAAACCAGAATTTGCAAAGAAAAAAAGAGGTGAACAGTTCTTTTTTGTAAATGACCGATTTATAAAAAATGCTTATTTAAACCATGCTGTTTCAAGTGCTTTTGAAAGCTTATTGTCCAATGGTTATTTTCCAACGTATTTTTTATATTTAAAAGTTCCTACTAAAAGTATTGATATCAATATTCATCCAACAAAAACTGAGATTAAGTTTGATGATGAAAAAACGCTGTATGCAATTATAAGGTCCACAATCAAGCATAGTTTAGGGCAATACAATGTTGCTCCAATTCTAGATTTTCAAAGAGATGCTTCAATGGATACTCCTTATGAATTCAAAGGTAAAAAATCAGGAACTCCAAAAATATCGGTCAATCCAGATTTTAATCCTTTTAAAAATGAAGAGCAAAAATCTACCAAATTTCAATATAAATCAGAAAAAACTCCTGAATGGGAAAGTTTATATACAGGAATTGATGTTCATGCAATAGAAGTAGATGTAGAGCCTGTAACTTCTTCATTATTTTCAGAGTCAACATCTAATAGCAAAACATATCAAGTTCATAAAAAATATATTGTAAGCAGTATTAAATCTGGAATTGTGTATATCAATCAACATTTAGCACACCAGCGCATTTTGTATGAAGAATTTTTGGAAAATATTACTGTTAAAGAAGCAATGAGCCAGCAATTGTTATTTCCACTTGAAATTTCATTCAATAAAAGCGATATTGTTTTAATAAAAGAAATTAAAGAAGACTTGGAAAGTGTAGGATTTTTATTTGACAAAATTTTAGATGATACTATTGTAATTAAAGGCATCCCAGTTACCATCACTGAAAGTCAAATTACAATTATTATTGAACAACTATTGGAAGATATTAAAAATGACATCCCAGATGCTAGTTTTAGTCAGCTTGATGTGATGGCAAAAAGCTTGGCAAAAAGCTTGGCCATTAAAACAGGAACAAGGCTAGATTTGAAAGAACAAGAAGAAATTGTAAATAAACTGTTCATGTGCAAACAACCTGACCTTTCTCCTTTTGGAAAAACAACGTTTATTACAATTGATATTGATGAAATTGATAAAAAATTTAACAATTAACTATTGTTAACTACTTTAAATTATGGGAAGAATTACAGAAACGGTTAAGCATTTAATAATTATAAATATTATATTTTTTATTGCTCCTAAACTATTGCAAGGTTTCGACTTGCAAAGTTTATTTGCATTACATTTTCCTGAAAATCCCCAATTTGGAATATGGCAGTTTGGAACACACATGTTTATGCACAGTCAATTTTCGTTTATGCATATTTTATTTAACATGTATGGCTTATGGGCTTTTGGAACACCTTTAGAACAAATGTGGGGTAGAAATAAATTTTTATTCTTCTATCTATCTGCTGGTTTAGGTGCTGGAGTAATTTACACTTTGGTTAATTATTATCAATTCAACACTGTGTATGATCAACTTGTAAACCTTGGAGTTTCACCTACTGAAATTCAACACATACTAACATCAGGAAGTTATGATGATGTTGCCATTAATATTCCTCAAGCTAAAATGATAGAATTCTATACAACATATCATACGCCAGCTGTGGGTGCTTCGGGTGCAATTTATGGAATATTGGTTGCTTTCGGGTTGTCATTTCCAAATGCTAAATTAGCATTGATATTTTTCCCTGTGCCAATTGCTGCAAAATACTTTATTCCTGTGATAATTTTAGGAGATTTATTTTTTGGAATAACAAAGTATTCAGTTGGTAATGTAGCACACTTTGCACACGTTGGAGGTGCCTTAATAGGATTTATAATTGCTTGGTATTGGAAACAAAACCAATTTAAACGCTGGAATTAATTTGAATTTTATAGACGACATAAAACACGCCTACTACAAAGCAAACGTAGTTGAGAAAATAATTTACATCAATGTATTTTTATTTTTAATAACGGTATTATTCACTAAATTTATTATTGAATGGTTTGCCTTACCTTCTAGTATCGATAGTTTTTTAGTTAAACCATGGACACTTATCACTTATGCATTTTTACATGAAAGGCTATTTCATATTTTATCCAACCTATTGGTGCTATACTATATTGGAAATTTATTTTTAAACTTCTACACAAAAAAACAATTTTTAAATTTTTATTTTTTAGGAATTATTGTTGGAGCATTCACTTTTTTAGTGAATTATTATATTACCGATAAAACCGGTGCTCCACTGGGTGGTGCATCAGCAGCAGTAACAACCATTTTTGTCGCAATTGCCACGAAAATTCCTCAATATGCTCTTAGGTTACGTTTTATTGGAAGTGTAGAATTATGGGTGTTAGCAGCTATTTGGGTTGTTTTAAGTATCTTACAATTAGCAAATGCAGATAATGGAGGTGCTATCGCTCACTTAGGTGGTGCTGTTTTTGGTTTTGTCTATTCAAAACAATTAAAACAAGGGAACGATATTGGCAAATGGTTTGAAAGTAGTATTGATTTTTTTACAAACCTGTTTAAACAAAAAAACAGCAATTTAAAGACCGTATATAAATCAAAAAGAAAGGTTTCGAAAAATGAAGTTTCGAAAACCAAACAACGTAAAATTGATGATATTTTAGACAAAATTGGAAAATCAGGGTACGAGAATTTAACACAAGAAGAAAAAGATTTTTTATTTAGAGCGGGGAAAAAATAAAAATGAAAAAATTATCACTTATAGATAAACTTGTTGCTATAGTAAACTCACTAGTAGCAACTATTTTATTGATATCCTTTTTAAGTTATTACATCTCTCCTACTACCATCTCATTCATTTCATTATTAAGCCTTTCTGTTCCTTTTTTAATAATTACAAATCTTCTATTTATTATTTATTGGATACTAAAATTAAAGCGACAGTTTTTAATATCTACAGTAGTTTTATTAATTGGATTCTCATACCTAAATAAACTATACAGTTTTCAAGAAAAAAAGGTTTTATTAACTACCGACTTGAAAATAATGAGCTATAATGTTCGTATGTTTAATGTTTACAAGTGGATTGATGAAGAAGGCATAGATCAAAAGATCTATGATTTTATCAATACAAAAGCACCAGATATTTTGTGTCTTCAAGAATTTGACCCTTCCATAAAATTAGGATTTCAATACCCATACGCTTATGAAAAAGTAAGTACAAAAAACAATCGGTTTGGCCATGCTATTTTTTCCAACTATAAAATAATCCATTCAGGGTCTTTAAACTTTCCAAATAGTAGTAACAATGCCATTTTTGCTGATATCCTAAAAGATAAAGATACTATTAGGGTTTACAATGTTCATTTAGAATCGTTAAGTATTAACCCAAATGATGATTATTTCAATCAGGAAAATTCAGAAAAACTTAAAATCAGAGTAGAACAGGCTTTTAAAAAACAAGCAAACCAAGTTGATATAATAGTGCAACATCAGGAAAAAACCTCTTTCAAATCAATTATTTGTGGTGACTTTAACAATACTGCTTTCTCATGGGTCTATTACCAACTTAAAAACAATAAAAATGACACTTTTGAAGTAGCTGGAGGTGGTTTTGGTAAATCATATGATTTTAGTTTTCCTTTACGAATAGATTTTATACTAACCGATGAAAAAATTAAAATCAACAATTTTAAAACATACCCGGTTAATTATTCAGACCATTATCCCATTATGGCCAGATTAGAATTATAATCACAACTGATATTCATCAGTATTTAAGAATTTTTAATATTTAACTTTGTCATTCATCTTAAAATAACAACTCATGAAAAAAATAATTTCATTGCTATTTGTATTGACCTTTTTTTTAGGTTTTTCACAAGAAAAAGAACTATCCTTAGACGATGCCGTTTTAGGCTATTATAAAGGATTGTATCCTTCATCATTACAAAACCTACATTGGGTTGACAATTCAAATTCTTATGTAACCCAACTAGCTAAAGAGTTGTTTTTTACAGATGCAAAAACAGGTAAAGTTGTTTCAACTATTAATTTAAGTCAACTTCAAAAAACGTATCCAACTTTAAAACGTTTTCCTCGTTTACAAGAAATTTCAACTTCTGAATTTACATTTAGAGATGGAAATAACATTGAAATTTTTAACTATAAAAACTTGTCTAAAACTACCACTATTTCTTTTGATAAATCAGCACAAAATAGTGAGTACAATTCTAAGGCTACAGCTGTTGCCTATACTTTAGAGAATAATTTATTTATTGCAACTCCTTCAAATTCTAAAATTGCAATTACTTCTAATACTGATAAAAATATTGTATCAGGACAAGCTATTCATAGAAGTGAATTTGGAATTGTAAAAGGCACTTTTTGGAGCCCCGAAGGCAATTTTCTGGCTTTTTATCAAAAAGATGAAAGCAATGTAACTAGCTATCCATTGATAGATATTACTACGTATCCTGCAACTTTAAATGCTGTTAAATATCCAATGGCTGGACAAGGCAGTGAAAAAGCTAAAATTGGTATTTTTAATTTAAATACAAAACAAACTACCTACTTAGATATTGATACTTCAGATGAACATTATTTAACTAATTTGTCATGGACTCCTGATGAAAAATTTGTATTGGTTGCTGAAATAAATAGAGCACAAAATCATGTCTGGTATAATAGATACAGCGTTGAAACTGGTAAAAAAGTAAATACCTTATTTGAAGAAACAAGCAGTAAATGGACCGAACCTGAGTTTGATGCAGTTTTTTTACCAAATAGCAACACTAACTTTTTATGGTTTAGTGAGCGTGATGGTTTTATGAATTTATATCAGTATACAACTGAAGGAAAATTAATAAAACAATTAACCACCTTTAAATGGGTAGTTACAGGTGTTTTAGGTTTTGATACTAGTGCTAAACATGTATTTATTACTGGAACTGGAGATGATGCAAGAGAGTCTCATACTTTTAACGTAAACTTAAAAACTGGGAAGTTCACGCAACTTACTGAAACAAATGGAACACACCGAACTCAATTAAATTCTAACGGAAACTACTTTATAGATAATTACAGCAGTTTAACTATTCCAAGAAATATTGAAATTACTGATACAAAAAAAGGAAAAAGAATTTCCATTTATAAAGCTGAAAATCCATTAAAGGATTTCAAATTAGGTACAACTGAATTTATAACATTGAAAGGAAATGATGGAACTGATTTATATGCTAAAATTTCAAAACCAGCCAATTTTGATGCGTCAAAAAAATATCCTGTATTGGTATATGTGTACGGTGGTCCACACGCTCAATTAGTTACCAATTCTTGGTTGGGTGGTTCTAGTTTATGGATGCCTGCTTTTGCTTCTTTAGAAAATTACATTGTATTTACACTTGACAACAGAGGATCTGCAAATAGAGGTTTTGCTTTTGAAAGTAGTATTCACCGTAATTTAGGAAATGTTGAAATAGTAGACCAATTAACTGGTATTGAGCATTTAAAATCATTAGATTTTGTGGATAGTGATAGAATTGCAGTGAATGGTTGGAGCTATGGTGGTTTTTTAACAACCAGTCTAATGTTACGACATCCTGGTGTATTTACAACCGCTGTTGCAGGCGGACCAGTAACAGATTGGAAATATTACGAGGTTATGTATGGAGAACGTTATATGGATACACCTCAAGAAAATCCTGAAGGTTATAAAACAGCCAAAGTGCACAATTACATTAAAAACTTAGATGGAAAATTATTAATTATTCATGGTAGCGTTGACCCTACAGTTGTACCTCAACACAGTATGACTTTATTACAGGAAGCTGTTAAAAACAAAGTTCAAATTGACTTTTTCACCTATCCAATGCACCAACACAATGTACGTGGTTCTGATAGAGTTCATTTAGTTAAAAAAATGTTGGAATATATTGTTGAAAACAATAAATAGCGTTAAAAAACAAAGATTATAGAAATTTTACTGTCTTATTGAACTTGTCGAAATATCTCATCTTAAGAAACTTCGACAAGTTCAGTTTGACAACAATAGTTGTTTTATTATTGAATCGCTCTTATAACGTCATGTTTAGTAATAATATGGAACTTATCATTCCCTAAATCAACCAAAACAGCACTATTTTCTCTATTAATTAATTTAGATATTTCATCAATTGAAGTTGAACTTTTCACCACTGGAAACGGGCTACCCATTACCTCTTTAATTGATTTATTAGCAATATTCTTATCATCAAAATACAAACTAAATAACTCGCTTTCACCAACTGATCCAACAAAACCATGGATATCTGTTACTGGTATTTGAGAAATATTATTTACACGCATATGTTCAATAGCATGAGAAACTAACTCTTCTGTTTTTACAGTGATTAACGGTGTGTTTATTCTATCCTTTATCAAATCAACAGCTACTATTTTTTCTTCGTCTAAAAAGCCCCTTTCACGCATCCAATCATCATTAAACATTTTACCTACATATCTACTACCATGGTCATGAAAAAGAACAACTACAACATCATCCTTTTTAAAATATTCTTTTAATTGTAATAATCCTTTCACCGCTGAACCACCAGAGTTACCCACAAATATTCCTTCTTCTTTTGCTATTTTTCGAGTATAAACAGCGGCATCTTTATCCGTAACTTTAGTAAATCCATCAATAACACTGAAATCAACATTTTTTGGTAAAATATCTTCACCAATACCTTCTGTTATGTAAGGATATATTTCATTTTCATCGAAAATCCCTGTTTCATGATATTTTTTAAATACTGATCCAAAGGTATCAATACCCCAAATTTTGATCGCTGGATTTTTCTCCTTTAAATATTTTCCAATTCCTGAAATTGTTCCACCTGTACCAACTCCAACAACAAAGTGCGTAATTTTCCCTTTTGTTTGTTCCCAAATTTCTGGACCAGTTTGTTCATAATGGGCTAAAGAATTTGACGGATTATCATATTGATTTACATACCAAGAATTTGGTGTTTCTTCTGCCAAGCGTTTTGAAACTGAATAATACGAACGTGAATCTTCTGGCTCTACATTTGTTGGACAAACAATAACTTCAGCACCTACTGCTCTCAAAATATCCATTTTCTCCTTGGATTGCTTATCGCTAATTACACAAATTAGTTTGTATCCTTTTATAATAGCAACCAATGCCAAACCCATTCCTGTATTTCCTGAAGTCCCTTCTATTATTGTATCTCCTGGCTTTAAAAAACCTTGTGCCTCTGCATCAGCAATCATTTTAACAGCCATTCTATCCTTTGCTGAATTCCCAGGATTAAACGTTTCAATTTTAGCCAATACCAAAGCATCAATATCTTCAACCGTTTTATTTAGCTGTACCAAAGGTGTATTTCCTATCGTTCCTAATATATTTTTAGAATAATCCATTTTTTCAATTTTGAAGTGCAAATGTACAATGTTTTCTAGAAGTTGCGTTTATGATATCTAAAAATTTAGATGAAAAACAATTTAGAAATTACTCGAATTTAATTGATTTTATAGGGCTAATTTTCGAAATTACTATAGAAGGAATTATTAACATTAATAAACACAATAATAACGTCCCAATATTTAATAAAATTAAATACCAAAAATCTATATATATTGGCACCGTATTTACATAATAAGTCTCTGGGTTTAATGAAATAACCTTAAAGTACTTTTGAATTAGTATAATACTTAGCCCTATCAAATTTCCCCAAAACAGTCCTCTTAAAATTAAATAGCTTGCATTGTATAAAAATATTTTACGAATACTAACATTATCACTTCCCATAGCCTTTAATATCCCAACCATTTGAGTTCTTTCCAAGATCAATACTAACAATGCAGTAATCATATTGATGCCAGCCACCAAAATCATTAGTACAATAATTATATAAATATTGGTATCAAACAGACCTATCCATTCAAATATTTCTGGATATTTTTCTAGTATACTTTGACTATTTAATGTGGAAGGTGTTTGTTCATATACCTCCAAGCTTTTTTCATCAATAGCATCAAAATCAGTTATAAATACTTCAAAACCTCCAACTTCATCATCTGACCATCTATTCATTTTTTGAATATGCCTAATATCTGCAATTACAAAATTCTCATCGAAATCCTGAAAACCTGAATTGTAAATTCCAACCGCTTTTACAACTCTCATCCAAGGGGCTTTAGATGCATCTTCCTTTACAAAGCGAATAATAAACTCATCACCTACATTAATTTTTAATCTATTTGAAATCTCTCTTGAAATTAACACTTCAAAGGAAACTTCTCCGTCATAATTTGGTAAAACTCCTTCCTCCAAATACTCCTCAAAAAATGACCAATTATAATCATTAGACACTCCTTTAAAAATAATTCCTTCAAAATCTGTTTTTGTTATTATAATACCCATTTTAGTAGCAAAAACCTGGATATTCTTGAGATCACTTACATTGGTGAAATCAGGATAAAAATCTTGATTTTTAGAAACGGGGCTTAAGGTAATTTCAGAATTGTTATTATCAAAATTGGTAATTTGGATATGACCATTAAAGCCAGATAGTTTTTCTCGAATTTTTTGTTGTAAACCAATACCTGTTGCAACAGAAATCATCATAATAACCATTCCTAGAGCAATTGCTATAATTGCTATTTTTATTATAGGTGAAGATATACTACTTTTATACTCTTTTGCAGCAATAATACGTTTTGCTATAAATAACTCGTAATTCAATTTTTATAAATGATTTCTTATCCGTTCAAAAATACATATTTCTTATTGGTTTTTTTATTATTTTTTAGTTTGATTTCTTGTGGTCAATCTAAAACCAATAAACATCAGGAAAATTCTCTCTTGAATACCAAAACAATTTCTGCAGTAGAAATTTTACCAGGTGCCCAACAAACAAGCCAATATTTAACGCTTCTGAGAAAGAAAAATGTTGCCTTAGTTGCCAATCAAACTTCTGTAATTTATAAACCTAATGGTAATTTCACCCATCTTGTTGATTCCCTACTCAATTTAAACATTGCTGTTAAAAAAGTATTTTCTCCAGAACATGGTTTTAGAGGAAATGCTGATGCTGGTGAGAAAGTTGAAAATGGAACTGATATAAAAACAGGATTACCAATAGTTTCTCTTTATGGAAAAAACAAAAAACCATCTAAAGAACAACTAAAAGGTATTGATGTCGTAGTTTTTGACATTCAAGATGTAGGAGCACGATTTTACACTTATATCTCATCGCTTCATTATATTATGGAGGCTTGTGCCGAAATTGGAATACCAGTTATAGTGCTTGACAGACCGAATCCGAACGGACATTATATAGATGGTCCTACTCTAGAAGTTGAACACACAAGTTTTGTTGGAATGCACCCAGTTCCTGTTGTGTATGGGATGACCATTGGAGAATATGCTCAAATGATAAATGGTGAAAATTGGCTCGCTAACAAAATAAAATGTGACTTAACTATAATTACAATTCATAATTACAATCATCAAAAAACATATAGTTTACCTATAAAACCATCTCCAAACTTACCAAATGATGCATCAATCAACCTGTATCCTAGCTTGTGCTTTTTTGAAGGAACCAATGTAAGTGTAGGTCGTGGAACCAACAAACAATTTCAAGTTTATGGCTCTCCATTTTTAGCAGATGAAGATATCAATTACTCTTTTACTCCTCAGCCAAATATTGGAGCAAAATACCCAAAACATGAAAATATAAAATGTTACGGATTTGATTTAAGCGACGCAGAAAACTTAGATAAAATAAATTTATTCTATTTAATTGAAGCATACTCTTCTACTTTGGATAAAAGTGAATTTTTTAATAGCTTTTTTACCAAGTTAGCTGGAACTACAAAATTACAAGAGCAGTTAGAAAACCAACTATCAGAACAAGAAATTTACGAATCCTGGCAGCCAGCAATTGAAGAATTTAAGAAAGTGCGCGAAAAGTATTTGTTGTATGATTAGTTGAATTATTGAGGTAATTTCATTTTTAAAGCTTCCACAATATTAAAAACCGCGGGGCAAATAGCTGTATTTGTCAACGTTAAATCTGTAATCTGAATAAATTTACGTCTGTTTGTATGTGGGTACTCTTTACACGCCTTTGGACGAACGTCATAGATAAAACAAGAATTATCATTTAAATCTAAAAAAGTACAAGGTGAAGTTTTCAATACATGAAAATCGTCTGTGTCTCTATCTAAAAATTGAGAAATAAAATGAACCTCTTTCATTTTTAAATGCTTAGAAATACGCTGTACATCTTTGTCTGTAAAAATTGGGCTCGTAGTTTTACAACAATTTCCGCAGGTAAGGCAATCTGTTTTTTTAAATTCCTTATCGTGCAAATCTTGCATAATCAAATCCAAACGTTTAGGAGTTCGCTTCTTTAATTTTGCGAAATACTTTTTATTTTCTAGGTAATTTTCTTTCGCTAATTCAGGTAACTCATTTAAAAACGCTTCCATACTTCTAATTTAACCGCAAAAATACAATTAAAAATTTTCAAATTTTATGTATTTTTGCACTTCCAAATAATTGAGCAAAAAAAATATGCAAAACATTTTAGAAAAAGCCGTTAAAAAAGCGGTGAAAGAAATTTACAATGTAGCCGTTGAATCAGTTGAATTTCAAGCTACTAAAAAAGATTTTGAAGGAGATATTACCATTGTTGTTTTTGCATTATTACGCGTTGTTCGTGGAAATCCTGTTGAAATAGGAACTAAAATTGGTGAATACTTAACAAAAAATGTAGCCCAAGTTTCCGATTTTAATGTAGTTAAAGGTTTTTTAAACCTTGTAATTGAAGATGCTCACTTTCTTTCAAATTTCAATACTATTTATAAAACCTCAAATTTTGGTAGCGTAGCAATTCCTGAAAATGAAAAGGCTGTTATGGTTGAATATTCTTCTCCTAACACCAACAAACCATTGCATTTAGGGCATATTAGAAATAACTTATTAGGATATTCTGTAGCTGAAATAATAAAGGCTTCGGGAAAAAAAGTATATAAAACTCAAATAATAAACGATAGAGGAATTCATATTTGCAAAAGTATGTTGGCTTGGAAACTTTTTGGAAATGATGAAACTCCTGAAAGCACAGGTTTAAAAGGTGATAAATTAGTTGGGAACTATTATGTTGCTTTTGATAAAGCATATAAAAAAGAAATTTCTCAATTAATTTCTGAAGGAAAAACAGCAGAAGAAGCAAAAAAACAAGCTCCTATTTTAATTGAAGCTCAGAAAATGCTATTGAAATGGGAAGCAGGTGATGCCGAAGTTGTTGCCCTATGGAAAACAATGAATCAATGGGTTTATGATGGATTTGAAATAACCTATAAAGAACTGGGCGTTGATTTTGATAAAAATTATTACGAAAGCAATACTTATTTATTAGGAAAAGACATTGTTAGCAGCGGATTAGAAAAAGGGATTTTCTTTAAAAAAGAAGATGGCTCTGTTTGGATTGATTTGACCGAAGAAGGTTTAGATGAAAAAATTGTGCTACGTGCTGATGGAACTGCAGTTTACATGACTCAGGATATTGGAACTGCTATTGAACGCTTTAAAGATTATGATCTAAATGAATTAGTATATACGGTTGGAAATGAGCAAGATTACCACTTTAAAGTCTTATTTTTAATACTCAGCAAATTAGGATATGATTGGGCGAGCAATTGTTATCATTTATCGTACGGAATGGTAGATTTACCAAGTGGCAAAATGAAATCTCGTGAAGGAACCGTTGTAGATGCAGATGATCTAATGGTAGAAATGACGAAAACTGCCGGAGACATTTCTAAAGAATTAGGGAAATTAGAAGGGTATTCTGATGAAGAAAAAGCCAGTTTATACAAAACCATTGGGTTAGGTGCACTTAAATATTATATTTTAAAAGTAGACCCTAAAAAACGAATTTTATTCAATCCTGAAGAGTCTGTTGATTTTGCTGGTAATACAGGTCCGTTTATTCAATATACCTATGCCAGAATTCAATCCATATTAAGAAAAGCTACTTTTGATTATACGCAAGAAATATCTAACCTTAAATTACACCCAAAGGAACGTTCTTTAATTAAACAATTACAATTATTTCCTGAAACCATTCAACTAGCAGCAAAAAATCACAGTCCGGCCTTAGTGGCAAATTACACCTATGAATTGGTAAAAGAATATAATTCATTTTATCAAACTGTTCCAATTTTAGGATGTGATAATGAACAAGAAAAAATTCTGAGAACACAACTTTCATCAAAAGTTTCAGAAGTTATTAAGTTTGCATTCAAATTATTAGGAATTAATGTTCCTGAAAGAATGTAATAAATTGTTGAAGTTGAAAAGCTTTTGTAATTTTAAATCATCGAAAACCTTTTAGTCAATAGATTTACACTTTTCTTAGAAAAGAATAATAAATACTTAAATTTGCCGTGAAAACAGCATATTAAAAATCAAAAACACATGAAATACGACATTATAATTATTGGTAGTGGTCCTGGAGGATACGTTACTGCAATTAGAGCTTCACAACTTGGATTTAAAGTTGCCGTTGTTGAAAAAGAAAATTTAGGTGGAATTTGCTTGAACTGGGGATGTATTCCAACCAAAGCCTTATTAAAAAGTGCTCAGGTTTATGATTACTTAAAACATGTAGACCAATACGGTTTAAAAGCAGAAGCTATTGATAAAGATTTTAATGCTGTTATAAAACGAAGTAGAGATGTTGCCGAAGGAATGAGTAAAGGAGTTCAATTTTTGATGAAAAAAAATAAAATTGACGTTATCAATGGTTTTGGAAAAATTAAAACTGGAAAAAAAGTCGATGTAACTGATGCAGATGGAAATGTTACTGAATATAGTGCAGACAATATTATAATAGCTACTGGAGCTCGTTCTCGCGAACTTCCAAATTTACCACAAGATGGTAAAAAAGTAATTGGTTATAGAGAAGCTTTAACGTTACCAAAGCAGCCTAAGAAAATGATTGTTGTTGGCTCAGGTGCTATTGGAGTTGAATTTGCACATTTCTACCATACTATGGGAACTGAAGTTACTATTGTTGAATTTTTACCAAACTTGGTTCCTTTGGAAGATATTGAAGTTTCAAAACAATTTGAACGCTCTTTCAAAAAATCAAAAATAAAAGTTATGACCAATGCCTCAGTGGAAACTGTTGACATTTCTGGAAAAGGAGTAAAAGCAGTGGTTAAGACTAAAAAAGGAGAAGAAATTTTAGAAGCTGACATTGTACTTTCAGCCGTTGGTATTAAATCAAATATTGAAAATATTGGATTAGAAGATGTTGGTATTGTAACCGATAGAGATAAAATTTTGGTAAATGATTTTTACCAAACTAATATTCCTGGTTATTACGCAATTGGTGATGTTGTTCCTGGTCCAGCACTAGCTCACGTAGCTTCTGCTGAAGGAATTACTTGTGTTGAAAAATTAGCTGGGTTACATACTGAAACTATTGATTATGGAAACGTTCCTGGTTGTACGTATGCAACTCCTGAAATTGCAAGTGTTGGTTTAACAGAAGCACAAGCAAAAGAACAAGGTTACGAACTAAAAATAGGTAAATTTCCATTCTCAGCTTCAGGTAAAGCAAAAGCTGCTGGAACTCCAGATGGATTTGTAAAAGTAATTTTCGATGCTAAATACGGTGAGTGGTTAGGTTGCCATATGATAGGTGCTGGTGTAACTGATATGATTGCTGAAGCAGTATTAGGAAGAAAATTAGAAACTACAGGACACGAAGTATTAAAAGCGATACATCCACATCCAACAATGAGCGAAGCTGTTATGGAAGCTGTTGCAGCTGCTTATGATGAAGTAATTCACTTATAAATTAAATAATAACATTTAAGAAAAGTCTTGACAAATTTGTTAGGACTTTTTTGATTTACCAGTAGATTAGCTTGCTTTAAATAAAATGTAACTATCCCTTGATAGGTAGCTATTATTTAAAAAATAAATTTATATTTTTATGTTATATTTGAACAATTAATTATTTATAATAATTTACTTCTAACTATGAAATCATTCCATTTACTTCTAATTTTAATTTTGGTAATTACTACTTCTTGTAAAGACAAGCAACCTGAAATTAAACCAATTGAAAAGAAAGTAACAGCAACTGTTCAACATTATATTTGCACTAATAAATGCGAAAATAGCGGTGGTGCTGTTGAAGGAGTTTGTCCAACTTGCAAAACACCTTATACACATAACCTTGCTTTTCATAACGATGAATTTTTAAAGAATGGACCATTAAAGGTTGAAAGTTTTGATTTAAATTCAAATCCAAATACAACTAAGACTAATTCTCCAGCACAAAACGCTTTAGGAGTATTTCATTATACATGTACAAATGGTTGTTATGGAGGGGCAGGAACAGCTAGTAAATGTACAACTTGTGGAACTGTATTAGCGCATAATCAAGCATATCACAACTAAAACGAATAACTCTAAATGGCATTTTCATTCTCAAATATTTTAAAATCTAAAAAAGAAAAACCCGCTACTCAAGTAGTCCCTAAAATTGAATATAAAGGAGGTACTAAATATGCTGAAAGCACTGCTAATGATGTATACTTGGATATTGAAGAATTGGGAGGATTTCCTTTTATTAAAACCGTGATTATTGGCAGCTTCTCTACAAGAATAAAAAGAGTTGGATGTACACTTACTTTTATTTTTAGAAAGGGTTCTCTAACGCTGAATTCAGACAATACTGACATTGAATCAAACCAACTTAAAAATACGAATGTCTATTATACTGAAATAGATTTTGAATTGAATGATGATGAAGTTAAAAAAATTAAGACTGAAAAAGTAGTTGAAATTCAATATACATTTAAAGGTAAAACACTTAGTTTACAAACTATTTAGTATAAAAATAAGAAAACTGTTTAAGAAGTTTTGAAAGCTGTCATTCTGAACTTGTTTCAGAATCTCATCATAAAGAATATATATTTTATGAGAACCTGAAATAAATTCAAGTTGACTAAATTTTCACTTCTTAAACAGCTATTTATAGCTTGTATAAGTAACTTAATTTCCTTTTTTATAATCAGCTAAAAATTGCGCTAGACCAATATCAGTTAAAGGGTGTTTTAACAATCCTTTAATAGCACTTAAAGGTCCTGTCATAACATCTGCTCCTATTTTGGCGCAATCCATAATATGCATCGTATGACGCACAGAAGCTGCTAAAATTTGAGTCTCAAAACCATAATTGTCATAAATTAGTCTTATTTCAGAAATCAATGCTAAACCATCTGTTGAAATATCATCTAAACGTCCAATAAATGGAGACATATAAGTTGCTCCAGCTTTAGCAGCTAATAATGCTTGACCAGCTGAAAAAATTAAGGTAACGTTTGTTTTAATTCCTTTATCAGAAAAATATTTACACGCTTTTATTCCATCAGCAATCACAGGTAATTTTACAACAATTTGAGGATGTAATGCAGCTAATTCTTCACCTTCTCTAACCATCCCTTCAAAATCTGTTGCAATAACTTCTGCACTCACATCTCCATCAACCAATTCACAAATAGTTTTGTAATGGTTTATAATATTTTCAGCACCAGTAATTCCCTCTTTTGCCATTAATGATGGATTCGTTGTAACTCCATCTAAAATTCCTAAAGCCTGCGCTTCTTTAATTTGATCTAGGTTTGCTGTATCAATAAAAAATTTCATGTAATTGTGTGTTATTTAGTTGTGTGTTATTTTTTAAAGTGCAAATATAAGTTTTTATCTAGAAGCTTGTCTGAAATTAACAGAAAATAGCATTCTTGGTAGCTAGTATCTAGAAACTAGTATTTTGAGTTTTGAGTTTTTTGAACTTCCATGATTAGTGTTGACCGTTTTTTTATATATTTTCATTAGTCTTTTTAACTTTTTTCACCCCTTTCTTTTTCCATTGATGAAAAAGAAACAAAAAATCTAGTCTGATGCTATTTTTCTTTAAAATTATCGA
>JQIA01000180.1_pt1 | contig 29307 bp, 24 predicted proteins | sample 811431 | NCBI WGS metagenome assembly JQIA01 (sample SAMN02998118, study PRJNA258478) | marine sediment metagenome | biome: marine; feature: seafloor; material: sediment; isolation source: oil-polluted sediment collected from 3 locations (0.5 km, 0.7 km and 0.9 km)... | place: USA: Gulf of Mexico ...
TTGCCTTATGTATTGCTGCAACAGTGTTTTCTCAGTGGGGTACAGAAGTAACTATTGGAGCCGCATATTATTTATTGCCTACTCGCTTTTTCGAACTACTTGTTGGCTCTTGCCTTGCTTTAATGTGGAGCCAACTCCCTAAAGCTAATCAAATTACAAATCATATATTATCTATTGTGGGGTTGCTTTTAATTATTGTTAGCGCGTTAGTGTTAACTGAACATCATTCTTTTCCTGGGTATAACGCGCTTTATCCTGTGATTGGAACAGCATTAATTATTTATGCTTCTTCGGGGATAGTAAATAAATTTCTCTCTTTAAAACCGATGGTTTTTTCGGGTAACATTTCATATTCATTGTATTTATGGCATTGGCCAATTCTAGTTTTTGCACGATATACCTCAGTTGACTTTACTTTAGTTAACCAAATTTCATTTATTATTTTAACTTACATACTCGCTATTTTATCGTGGCGTTATATCGAGCAACCTTTCAGGAACTTTCGCGCAGATTCATTCAAAGCTGTAGCGACTAAGCTATATATTGTTCCATCATCAATATTAATAGTATTGATTGGTTTAGGTGTTTTTTTTGATGGATATAAAAACAGATTTCCCTCAAAAATAGTGGCGATGGAACATGCATTACATACCCATACAAGTAAATCTAGAATTGCTTGTCATTCACCCTATAGAAATAGCAAAAATTCACCTGAAAGTGAATGTATCTTTGGCAATAAAACAACAGATAAACAGCAAGCGAATGTCTTTGTTTTTGGTGATTCACATGCTAACCATATGGTGCCATTTATTCAAACCCTTACCGAAGATGCTAATTTGTTAGGTCAAGACTACACCTTAGATCGTTGTTTACCTATATTTGACCTTAAGTGGGGGTCAACGATTCATTTAGCTGAAAAGTGTAAATCACGAAATATGTTGGCCGAAAATCACATTCAAGAAAATTCTTTTGATTTTGTAATCATGGCAGCATCGTGGCCTGGTTTTAATACACGTAGAATTTTTAATGATGAGCGTCTAGTAGACAATCAAAAAATTACTGCTTTATTACAGCAAAAGCTTACACAAACAATTAATGCCATTATTGACTCTGGTGCGACTCCTATCATGTTTGAAGATATACCCACTTTGCGCGGAAAAAGCCCTAAATGCCCAATAAAGCAAAAAGTTTTTAATGAAAAATTAAATTGTGAAATACAGCATGACTCTAATGAATTATTCAATCAATTAACAACTACGCTTAAAGGCGAATTTCCACAATTAATTGTCATTAGCCCTCATCAGTTAATGTGTATTGATAATAATTGTTTAATGACCCTAAATGATATCCCATTATATAGAGATGAAGACCATCTTAATGAAATAGGGTCGGCTTTATTAGGTGGTTTGTTTTTAGAGAAAAATTCTAATCCATTTAAAAGTAAATATTCTAAAAACATAAGCCGTTTATCTGTGGAAACTACCAAGTAAAATGATTACAGCATTATATATATTAAAAGGTATTTGATTTTAACTCGCCTTTTTCATAATGGTAAGGATAATGCTTAGCGAAATGTTATGTTTTTGTAAGTTTTAATACAAATGAAAGGAAATTCTGTGACTCAATCATTAGTGACTATTGTTGTACCTGTATATAACGGTGAGCAATATTTAGAAAAAACCGTTGAATCTATATTAACCCAAGATTATCGCAATATTGAATTGGTTTTAGTTGATGATGGCTCTAGCGATAAATCTGCAGAAATAATGCGGAAATTAGAAAAGTCAGATGCCAGAATTAGACCTTTTTATAATCAAAATGGCGGAGTTGCCTGTGCTAGAAACTTTGGTATTAAGCAAGCAAAAGCAGACTTCATTGCTTTTTGTGACCAAGATGACTTATGGCTACCAACAAAATTGAGCAAACAAATACCGCTCTTCAATAATCCTAAAGTAGGTTTAGTTTATAGTGGCGCAATTGCAAAATACGAAATGTATAACAAGCAGTCAAAGCCAAGTTTTGACAATAAATATAAAGGTGATGTTTTTAGTCAGTTAGTAAAACTCAATATGTTTACTTGTTGTACCGCGGTAGCTCGAAAAACTTATTTAGAACAAGTAGGTGGATTTGATGATGACAGGGCATTAATGGGTGTTGATGATTGGCATTTATGGCTTAAATTAGCCATGACTTGCGACTTTGATTATGTTGAAGAACACCTTGCCATTCATGTGTTCCATGGTGATAACTATTCATTAAATGATGAAAAAATGCATGAAGCGGAAATTGTTTGTTTAAATAAAATTGAACATATTGCTAAACAGCACCACAAAACTGCAGACTGGGCATTAATAAAGCAGCAGTTGCATGTACGCTATGCCAAATCATATATATTCTCTGGTTTGTACGACTTGGCGGGAAATACTTTTATTCGTGCACATCAGACTAAAAACAACTTCAAACTTTATGTTAAAGGAATAGTTTTTAAATTGACCCCAAATATTGTTTGGAAGTTATTACAAAATAGCAAACGTACTTTGTTTTCATCATAATGATTGTTATTGGAAGTTTGTAGTATTTATGACTGACTCATCAAATCTTAAAAACCAAGTACTTCACTCATTAAAATGGGTTGCATTAGGTAAGGTTCTTACTCAAATTATTCGTTGGGCCATTACCTTTTGGGTAATACGTTTGTTATTGCCAGAAGACTATGGCGTTGTTGCCATGGCTGACATGTTTGCAGGTTTTTTAGCACTGTTTATTGGTGGGTTATTTACCCCGGCAATTATACAAACTAAAGAATTGTCGAAAACCATGCTCAAACAAATGTTTGGCCTTATTATTATTGTCTATAGCGCTATGTTCTTTGTACAATATAATCTCGCTGGTGTTGTTGGTCAATTCTACCAATCTGAACATGTTACCAGTATATTAAAAGTCAGTGCATGGTTATTTATCATTAAAGCTGTAGCTATAATTCCTACGGCTCAACTGGCTCGAAATATGGAGTTCAAACGTGCTTCTATTATTTCCTCTATCGCGAATATTACTGCGGCAGTAACCACATTAATTATGGCTTATTTACAATATGGTTTTTGGTCCATTATTATAGGTGAAATTGTTGCTGTAACATTAAACGCTGTGATGACATTAGCAGTAAAACCTATTACTTTTTTACCAGAATTCAGCTTCTCTGAAGTTAAAGATCATTTGAAGTTTGGTGGTCTTATAATGTTCCATTCTATTTTGTTTTATGTTTTTCTTCATATGGATGTTGCCATTGCGGGCCGCGTGATGAACGTAGCTGAAATAGGGATTTTTGCGATTGCTTTGCAATTTGCGTTAATGCCGCAAAAGAAAATATTACCTCTTTTAAAAGAGGTCGCCTTTCCTGCTTTTTCTAAAATACAAGACCAACCTCAGCGTATAAATAACTACATATTAAAAGCACAGAAGTTAAGTTTATTAATTACCATTCCTATTTTTTGGGGGCTCGCTTGTGTTGTTGACCAAATTATTCCAATAATTTTGGGCGACAAGTGGTTAGATGCAGTGTACCCCACAATGATTATATTATTAGTGATGCCTTTGCGCTTTAGCGAAGAGTTATTTAATCCAGCACTAAAAAGCCAGAGAAAAATAAATCATATGCTGAAAAATGTCATCATTTTATTAGCGATTATGCTAATAAGTATTATTATTGGTTTACCCTATGGTGCGGTTGGCCTTGCTGGTGCGTGGGCTTGTGGTTTTCCTTTGGCTTATATTTTAATCGCAAGAAGAAATGCCAAATTACTTAATATTGAATATAAAAATATTGCTAAACTTTTTATTGCGCCAGGGGTAGCGGGTGTTGCAATGTTAGTGTGTGTATTTGCAACTAAACAGCTGCTAACTGACATTTCAATGGTAAATTTACTTGCTCAAATATTGATTGGCGGTGTTGCATTTATATCTGTTTTGTATTCTATTGATAAAAAATCAATGGATGATTTAATAAATTTATTTAAGAAGGGATCTTAAAAATAATGGACAAGCTAAAGTTACTTATTAATTTAGTCATAAACTTAAGTTTTTACTTAATCACTAAATGTATACCTAAAAAAAATAATTTATGGATATTTGGTGGCTGGTTTGGTAATCGTTATAGTGATAATTCTAAAGCTTTCTTTGAATATATTAATAGTGATCAAAAGCAGGTTGAAGCAGTTTGGATATGTAAAGATGAGCATGTTATAGCACATATAAGAAATTTGGGGCTTAAAGCATTTCATGAAAAAAGCATTATCGGTTTATGGTACCAATTAAGGGCGGATTTTGCGTTTGTTTGCCAATCATTACATGACGATATTTACGCGCCTTGTATTGGTAAAAAAACCATTGTTGTCAATTTGTGGCATGGCCTGCCATTGAAAAAAATTATGTACGATGTTTTTGGAGATAAAGTCGTAAAGAAAAATTATATAGGCAGGCTGTTTGATAAACTATCTCCATATAACAAAATAAGAAATGACTATTTGTTAGCAACAAGTGAAGAAACTCAAAAGACACTATCTAATGCATTTCGGTTACCAAAAAATCGTACTATTATCACAGGTTTTCCAAGAAACGATGTTTTTTTAAAGCCTCTTGGTAAACCTAAGCATAATATTTACAAGTGTATTTATATGCCTACTTTTAGAGGAGGAATGGGCAGTGAGTGTGATTTATTTGCCCAATATGCTTTTGATGTAAAAATGATAGATGAGCAATTAGTAAAAAATAATATTGAGCTAGTCCTTCGTATGCACCCTGTTAATAAACCACCCCAGTACCTAATTGAAGATATAAAAAATTCAAGCAATATCACTATTGACACAACAGCGGACATATTTGACTCAATTGCTGATTATGATTGCATGGTAACGGATTATTCTGGGGCATATTTTGATTTTTTATTAACCGATCGCCCTATACTTTTTGCACCTTTTGACTTGGAAAAATATAAACAACAAGAGCGAAGCTTATACTATGGGTATGAAACGGTTACGTTTGGGCCATATTCATATTCATGGCCAGAGTTAATAAATAACATAGTAGTTACCAAGCAAAAAGAGATAGGGAGGGGCTACAAGTTAGAATATGACAAGCTTAAGAGTAAATTTCATAAACCGTTAGATAGGGAAAATAATACCTTTTCAGAAACGTTATATTGCTTTTGTAATAACTTAAAGTAGTCTGTGGGATAGGACGTTTCTCTTAATGAAAGGTTTAACTATATGTTTTTCTATTAAGTTTTTATATAACATTGAAAGAAACTTTTCCAGACTACATCAAGTTATTTTATTCCTAATATTGTTTTAATTGTTTTTCTCATTATTTTATTGGAATTTTTCCCAATTCGTTTTATGCTTAAAAAACTGTTAACTGCAAGGTTATATACGCCAATAAATTTCATCGAGCTTTCGGGGAGTTGATGTTTAATTAATATCGTTTTTTTATTCACATAACTTGTTGTGTAAATTAGCCGTTCTTTTTTCGTAAGGATAGGGTGCAATGGTGTTTTTTTATATTGTTTAGCCCCCCAATTTGATACTAGTGGATTTGAATTATCCATATAGTGCTGTTGGTCTTTTGTTATTGCAGTGGGAAGAATATACCAATCTAGATGTTTTGCCTCATAGGGGGCATAGACTCGTATACCATCTAAAAGTCTAACGAAGCTTTTGTTTGATCGCATTAAACCAAATGTAGAATCAATTTTTGCTTTTTGAAAAAAAATGTTTTTGTTGTTTAATTCGACTTTTTCAGGTTTTTTACTCCAAAATTGATCTACATGTCTTCTGAAACACCACTCTCTAGGTGGATACGCCTCAGGAATATCATCAATTTTTAACATTGGACCAACTATGTCTATTTCTGGGTAATCATCTAATAGCTGAGAATATACACTTAATATGTCTTCATCGAATCCTTCTAATGAAATATCAGGATCTGTTACAGCGTAATAATTATATTTGTCTTTATATTTGTCTATCTCTATATGTAAGTCATTAAGCCCGCCAGGACCATCTGGACCACCAAGCATAGGAACAGAGTATATAATATTCATACCCTTATTTTCCAATGTTTTATAGTAATCGATAAGTGGGGAGTAATCAGAGCCTTTATCTATTAAGTATATGTTCTCAGAGGCAAAAATTTTTTGAAAATGAGTCATAGACTCTTTTAAAACTTCTAACCTGTTATACGATATTATAAAAAGTCCAAAAGTTGATTTTTTCACATTAAATCAAGCTCCATCAGTTAGCTTTATCAAAATGTTATCCACTACTTTTCACATAAATAGTTATGATATGCGTTACAAAAAGCAAACAAGTTCAAAACCATCCAAACCTTCATCGCTAAGCTATGATTTGTTGCTAAGTCTTTATCATCTAATAAGGACAGTACAAAGTCGGCATCAATTACTTGGTTGGCAATATTGTCCTTATCAGTAAGAATCTTTCTAGCTTGATCAGCGAAGCTACCTCCTAACCACTTGTCTAGTGGTACAGGGAAACCCATTTTTTTTCGGTAAAGCACCTGTTCAGGCAAGTATTTTTCTCCAACCTTTTTAAGAATATATTTTGGCGTATCGTGTACTTCTGAACTTTGGTCGGCCAATTTATCTTTAGCAAGGAGTTGGTCTTCTGCAGAATTCCATTTCAGCTTGTATTTATTTGGAATGCTAAAGGCAAATTCCACTAAGCGGTGGTCAACAAAAGGAACACGAGCTTCTACAGATGTTGCCATTGTTGTTGTATCTACACGGGACAATAAGCCTTGTAAATGTACAGTTTCGAATGTGTACATCATTTTAGTTTGATAATCGGATCCTGATACTTCATTGAAGCTTTGTTCAAATTTTTGGTTTAATTCTAACTCTATTGTCTGCCAATCAACATTTTTTGCTAATAGGTTGTGCTTTAATACTGGTTTAGTATAGCTGTAATTGAAAATGAAGTGGTCTAAATCCGTCACAAATTGCTGTTGACCGTATTTTTTCTCAAAAAGCGCTGAAGTTTCTTGTTGATCTTGTAGTGCGTGTTGGTGAGTAAAATCATCAGCCGAGCGAAAAATTCGACCGTAGCCGCCAAATATTTCATCTGCGCCTTCACCAGAAAGGACAACGGTAATATCTTTTTTAAGCTCTTTACTCATCAAATAAAGAGGTACTTCATTCGGTACAGATAATGGCGCGTCTTTATAGGCAACAAGTTTTTTTAAGGTATTAAAATACTCATTGGCATCGATGTTTATTGCTTTGTGATCGGTTTGGTAAAGTTTGGCGACACAATCAGCATACTCAAACTCATTATAGCCTTCTTCTGAAAAGCCAATGGTATAAGTTTTGATTGGCTCTTGCGTATATTTTGACATGATTGCAGTAATTAAACTTGAATCAACACCACCCGAAAGGTATGCGCCAAAAGGCACATCAGAAATCATGCGATATTTAATTGATGAATGTAATAATTCATCTACACGCTTCAAATAATAAGCTTCACCTTTGTCTTCACTTTGATCAACAAAATCGGCTAATTGCCAATATTTATACTGTGTTGTACCTTGCTTGGTAATATGTAAATAGCTGCCGGGCGTTAGGTTTTGAATTCCTTCAAAGAAGGTTTCATCCAAAATTGAATAACGGTATGAAAAATATGAAGAGACAGTTTTTTTATTTAACGCAAATTTACACTTAGCTAAAGCTAAAATTGATTTAACTTCTGATGAAAAAATATAACTTTGATCACTTTGATAATAAAATAAGGGCTTAATCCCTAAGCGATCACGAACGACATAACTACATTCTTTTTCAGGCCTTTTATCAACAATAATAAATGCAAACATGCCGATAAAATGATCAAGGCAGTCAATGCCATAGTGTAGATAGGACTTTAGTAATACTTCGGTGTCTGATTGAGAAATAAATGAAACGCCCTCTTTTTCTAATGTGCTTCTTAGCTCTTTAAAGTTATAAATTTCACCATTAAATATGAGGGCAATTTTTTGGCAATCAGAATACATTGGCTGATGGCCTGAGTCAGTCAAATCCATAATGCTTAGTCGAGTATGACCAAGCCTATCGCCATAAAATGTTTCAAAGCCACTATCGTTAGGTCCACGATGTGATTGCAGCGCTAACGCTGCTTGAAAGTCTTTATCGCTAGTATTGTTATTGATATCACCAAACGTTGCTAATATACCGCACATATTGTTCCCTGAAATTCACTAAATGGTTAAACTGATTATTATGGTTACTTGTCTTTACGAAGATCTAATAAAACATTATTGATTAACGTTGATGATGTACCCTTAGAGTAAGGAAAATACACAACACGTACACCTTCTTCTTTAAACTGTTTATCAATGGCTTCCCATTTTTCGCTTTTAAACCAGTCATCACCAACAAACATGACATCAAACTTAATTTTTTGCCATTGAATAAACTTGTCCATATCTTCTTGTGGTATTACGGCATCAACATATCGACATGAACGGACAACTTCCATTCTTTCTTCAAAAGAAATGACAGACTTTTTATTTTTATAACTTACAAGGTCATCTGTTGTTACGCCAACAACTAATTTGTCGCACATGCCTCTGGCGTTACGTAGTAAATTGACATGACCTATATGAAATAAATCGAAAACGCCTGTTGTGTATCCTAAAATCATTTTGATTATCCTAATCTTCTTAAAATTAATACATGCTTATGTACTATTTTCAGGTTGATTTAAAAGGCATATGAACAATTGCTAAATTTAACAACCTGTTAGGTATCTGTTTCTCGACAAATCGACGGTTATAGTGATAACAGAACTCATTGAGGTATTCTTGTAAGTATTTACTCGTTACACCATGAAATGTTCCTAACAAAAATGCTTTTAAATTGCCTATTGCAATATGAACCCAAGTTAACCATTCATCAACCTTATTGCTCGGTGTTACCCTTGGCTCATGCTGTTGAGTTTTATCAATAATATTCAACCCTCGAAATGCGTCAGTTCTTACATTTTGACCTGCTAATAAATGATGTTTAACAAAGTCATCTACATTTTTAAAGTTAACCGCGTTAACGGCTTTCATCGCAATAAATCCTGCTTTCTTTTGACGGTTTTCACAAGCAATGAGTACGGGGGTTTTACCTTGTGCTCCTCTGCCTCTCTTGCCTTTATGTTTTCCTCCAATAAAAGCATCATCTAACTCTATTGTGCCAGACAATCGATAAAGACTGTCCCTGTGACCCATAGCCTCTCTCACTTTCGTTAAGATAAGTCGAGCTGTCCTCCAATTAACTTCGATGAGCTTACTCAACCTTAACGCTGAAATACTTCCTTTATCTGAGCCAATAAAATATAAAGCCCAAAACCACTTGAGTAGCGGTAAATTACTACTATGAAATAAAGTGCCTGAAGTGATAGATACTTGTTTATGACAACGGTCACATTCTGTTAGCTGACGACAATGTAGCTCTGCTCCTTTATCGTGAGCACAACGAGGACAAACAAAACCATTTGGCCATTTCAATTGTTTAAGGTGAATAAGACAATCTTGTTCAGTATTGAATTGTTGTTGCCATGTTAAACAGCTAGCTTCTGGAGTATTCATGGTCTTTTCTCTCAAAGTTGGCTATTGCTACTTTAAGTTTAGACCATCCCTGAGAAATATGCAGAGGCATGAATTAATATTTTTACAAACCCATTTTTAGAGCAATATACACAGCAGCAATAATTGACCAGCTATATAACATGCTTCGCATTGCAAGCTCACCCGTAAAGTATTGTGCATACTCTGGCTTTTGCTTTATCACTCTAATATGTGACGCAATTGCCATTCCTAGAAAAATAAATAGCAGTAAGGTAAACATTCGGCTGATAAAAAATCCGGTGATCATGAAGCCAACCAGAGAAAAGAAAAGTGTTTTGTTTAGTGTTAATTCATCTTGTAATACCTGGTCTATTTCTTCTGGTATTACAGTCAATTTTGTTTCTGGATCAACTTGATTTTTTCTCGCTTTAATAAATAAATAACTCGTTAATACGGTTACAACTAAAGCACCACCCCACAGCGAATAGCCAGGCACACCGAGCTCAGCCGCGACATGTATAAAAGAATTATGTGCAACTAAACCATGTTCTTCTAAAAACTGCCCTTTTCCTATGCCAAATACGGGGTTATGTAATAGCATTAAAACACCAGCGTACCAAGCTTCTAATCGACCATCAGCTGAATCATCTATATTACTTTGTAAAGATAGTATAATCGTGCCAGCAATCGGAGCAAAGACTATAGCCGCAACAAATAGTTTAGCACCAGCATTTACGACTAAGTAATAAACAGCAATTAACCCAAAAGCGCCTAATGCAGTCCCTCTTGAGCCTGTTATATAAATGCCGTAACCAAGAGCTGCTAGCACTCCCAGCATAAAAATTTTAGATAAAAAACCACCTTTTTTATAAAAATAAACGGCAAAGGGGATATTCATAACTAAAAACATACCTAAATCGTTCGGATCATTAAAAAAGCCCAAATAGGTTATTCGTTTTTCACCAATACTGAGTCTACCTACGGAGTGTGTGTCTAGCGCCCAACCAAAAAATTCACTTTGTTGCACGTGACCATTATGCACCATTAGTAAAGCGGCTATTAAGCAAATGAACATCAGAATGTGTTGGCGCTTAATGGTGGTGATACAGGTACTATATAAAAATAAAGGGATAATTGAGCTGACAAATATTTTTTGGGCTTCTTCAACTCCGTACATACCAGAGCCGTTCAAAAAACCAGAAAAAACTATAAGGGGGGTTAATGCTAACATCATCCAATGTTGAGGATATAATTTTAGAGGGCGTTGTGCTGCTAATGTTGCTATGAGGCAAATAATGGCAAACACTTTAATAATGATCCATTCGACACTAGTTAAGAACATTTCATGCGGGCGAATTAATACTGAAGCGGTATATAAAACTAAAAATAAAAAAGCGAGAGTTGAATCTTGATTGTCTTTTACGGGGAATTGTCGGGCCATGAAAAAGGTTATTCCTTTATTTTTATTAGTGACAACAAGTTCGATAAATGTGCTTTTATGTTTGATTTTATTATCTAATAAAAAAAAGCATTATGCTATTAGATAATCTATTGATTGTTTTTAAAACGCTATGTTTGTCATTTTTGATACTAAAATTTTCATCCTTTTCATTATAGGTATGAATATATTTGACGCTACTTAATTAGGTGTGAAGGTACTTAACCTTATTTTTTTTAGCACCCGATGAATGAATAATTTAATCGGGCTAAAAACTATTTTTATGTTGTACATAGGCTGCTGTAGGGTCGCAAATTTAGCCTTATAACTATCTTGTTTTTTACCCATCATAAAATCGTAATATTGCTTGTTGCTATTTTCTATGGTCCATAAATGTAGTATCAAACCAGGAGATAAGTGTGAATATTCGGTTTCATTCCAGCCTGATTGATAAAAATATAATGTGGTAGCGTCTGAAAAATAATAATGTATCGCTATGGGGGTGTCGTTAACCCATACAGCGCTCATAGCAACATTCTCTGGCGATTTTTCTCGAAACTTAGCATGGAACTTATTAAACTCATTGCTACAAAAAGCGCCTTTTTTATTTTTACCCTGCCATCTTTTTTGGTGCAAGTCTTTCATTAGTTGCCAATAATGGTCACAGTCGCTTTGTTCAACCCAATCAATCTTTGCATTTGATTTTTCTAATTGGTTTAAGCCTCTTCGGTAGCGAGAACGCATATTTTTAGACAAATCTCCAAATGTCCAATTTGAACAGTCTACAATGTAGCGGGTGGCCTCATTAGACTTTGTTTGTTTATAATTAATGAGAATGTTTCTAGTAGGGCTATCATGGAGTAATGCACGCCAATGTAGTTGGTCAGCTTTTAAATTCAGTACCCACTGTTGAATTTTGGGTAATAAGTGTTCTTGAAATTTTTCGTTAATTAGTACTTCAGTATATTCAGTTGATATTTCTTGTGCTTCAGCTTCGCCTTGACCTAAAGGATAAAATATTTTCATTGAAAGTATTGAGTTATATTGTTGATAATAAAACGGTGCTATTGCAATTAATTCATCATTATACCGAGCAGTTAATACTTTTAAATGCCAGTTGTTTTGCCAGAAAGTACTAATCCACGAAAATATCCATTGTGGTTCTTTAAATAAATTATAATTTGGACATGTATTGTTTAACTTTTTCCATTCAGGAAGTAACTTGATTAACTCTGATTGGGAACTGATTTCTATAAAATCTATTTTGAGATTGTTCATAGTTCCCTTCTATTTTAAGTGCTTAGCATACATTTAGGTTCTGTTAAAAAGTTTTAGTTTGATTTTTTTTAAAAAGTCATTTAAAAATAAGTGATCAAAATGGTTCAAAAGACTTCTTAATTCATAATTTCTTTTTATTTTTTTTAACACTTTAATTAATACATTATCGTTTATTTTTATTGCTTCTGCTAAATTCTCTTCAATAAATTCCATATCAATAGCGCTATATATTTTTATTTTAGATAATTTGGTTTTAACAAGTTGGTCTGTCATGGGTTTAAAAGTCGGTGTTTGTAATTTTAATACTCTTAAATTAGTCATAGTCCTTAAGCACTTTTCACAGTTACCGCAATTATAACCATTGTCGTGCCAACAAACGCGCAATATATTTAGTGCATTTTCATTTTTGGATATTTGTTTTAGTTTGTTAACCCTAGTTGATTCAGCCCCATCATGTATTATTTGAGTGAAACCATTACTCCAGAGATGGTCGGTAATAAAGTTGGAACCTTCAGGATGCATACAGGCATAAGTTACGCCGGAAGCAATATAACATTTCTTTGCTCCAGCGGCTAAAGCTATACTGGACAACCCACCACCAAAACAGGTACTCCAACCGACTCCATACTGGTGCCCTAAAAATCTTACGTTGGTTTCAAAAGGTATAACTTCCTTCCCTTCTTTATTTAAGAAGTCTTTGTTTTTTGACAGAGCTTCATTATAGAGTTCATCACTTGATAATTGCATATCAATACCCTTTGCAAAGAGTAAGTAATCAATTTCTTGTTTATGTTTTAAATAGGTGAATGTGCCGTCTATCCCCCCTGAAAAAAAAGATATGGTTTTATCCCAACCAGCGGTGAACTTGGTTTTTTTACCACCTTTAATTTTGATGATATTTAATTTATGCCCGAGGTGTTTTCCCCATGAAGAGAAGATGATTTGTAAGTTTTCAATATTTTCAAGAAGTTCAATAGAAACTGGAATATCCTCATCAATAAAAATATCACTTCCGAGTTTCATTGACGGGATTAAACACGCAGCGATAAAAGCATCCGCTTTGACTTCAGGCATTATTTCTTTTGGAAATTTATACCATAAATTAAAATCATCAATTTGAGCAGATATTAAATTATGTTCTTCACTTTGCTTTAGTTGGATATTAGTTATTTTCATAAAAAGTCATCCCTTGATTGCAGATAAAAATAATTGATTAAGTTGTCTTTATTTTTTGTCTTTATTTTTCTATGGGAGTATCTATACATTTGATAACAATTAAAGAAAGAAAAATTAGAGCAGTAAAGGTTAAAAGCATAGAGCTAATTGTGACGCTACCTTTAAACACTGTAACTTGTCCGAAAATTTAACTTTCTTTTTTATATATTACTTTAGTTAAGGTAAATACGTTCATATTTCTCAATTGCTTGATTAATTGAATAATTGCTTTCTAATAATGAACGCCCTTGCTCACCAAATTCGGTCAACTTTTTAGGGTTTTCAATAAAGCTTTCTATTGCTGTAATTAAGCCAGCTTTATCTTTGTTTTCAACTAATATCCCGGTTTCGTTATTAATAACAACCTGTGGTATTCCACCTACATTTGTTGCAACAACAGGTAAGTTTGCTGCCATCGCTTCCAGAATGGTCATGGGTATACCTTCTGAAGAGGACGTTAAGGCAAACACATCTAATGCGTTTAGAATGTTCGCGATGTCTTTTCTTTCCCCTAACATCGTAACTACCTTTTCAAGGTGATTAGCCTTAATATAATTTTCTATTTTATTCTGAAGTGGTCCGCCACCAACAATAATTAACTTAATATCTGGAAAGGTTTTAGATAAAGCCGCAATAGCATCTATTAATAACAAATGATCTTTAGGCTCAGAAAGGCGAGCAACAATGCCGACACAAAACGTGCTTTGGCTAATACCAAGCTTTTCCTTTGCTAGCTCTTTAGGAATTTGTTCTTTAAAAGCAGTTAACGATACACCGTTAGCAATATACTCAATGGGTGATTTATTTTTGGCGATCCATTGTTGCATTATCTGGGTTATATCAGCAGAAACACCAATTATTCTACTTTTTTGTAAAGTAAAATAATTGATTCTTGTGGTTAAGCCTGAAGTAGGAATGTGCTGGCCGTGCTTAGTTAATACTACCTGGGTTTTAGGGAGTAACTTTGCGCAAATACCGCCAAAAAAGTGTGCTTGCAAATTATGGCAATGAATAACATCAGGTTTAAGTTTTTTAAGCCTTTTATACACTAAGAATGTCGCGATCAATAAGTTCTTTGGTATGCTTAACACTTCAATTGAAATGTCATTCTCTATTTGCTCACCGAGCGCGCCTAAGGTATTTAAACATAAAATAGAGGTTTTACCTGTTGTTCGGCCTATGGCTAAATCAGATACTAAGCGTTCCATACCGCCAACTTCCAAAGAAGGTATTAAATGAACTACATAAGGGCTGTTACTACTTTTAGCCATATATTAAGCACTCATCATGGTATTTAATAACTGTTCTTTACTTTGCCCTAAGCAATGTAATCTTCCCCATAACTCGATATTTAGTAACGTCCATCTTGCGGGGTCTGATTTAGGTAAAGACTCGAACACACTGGAAACATTTGCGCATAATAAATCTTGTAAAAACCCACCTTTTAATAATTTTGCCGAAGGCTCTAACCAAATATGAGTGAGCGTTGGAAAGGCATATTTTTTTCTAAAGGCAACATCATGCCCAATATATTCACTGGTGAATTTACGCCAGAGCCATTTTTTGTGTCCATCATTTACTTTATATTTATAGGGAAGGTGTAAGCCTAAGTTGATTAGGGCTTCGTGAGCAAAAGGGTAATGGGTAACACCTCCTTCGAATTCGTCTTTTTCAAAGAATATATGGTTTAAGCCAGTTGGTACTTCTTTTATTTGGATCCAACTAAAAATATCGGCATAACGCTCAATGGCACTATCACCTTTTGGGAAGTCTAGTACTTCGGCCAACAGTTCAGCGCGTTCCATATCGCCCATTGCTATTCTGGAAAGATCTTCTGTTGGGGCTACTTGAGAAATGTCCATAACCCAGGCCGCTTCTGAGATAATGCCACGATCTAATTGCATTCTTAATCTTTTCGGTAGTTTCGATAACATGCGAAATAAACGCACCATTGGCATTAATCGAGCAAAGGGTGATAATCCACCAAAAACGGTGTCGGCTCCTTCTCCGGAAATAAAAACTTTATCACCAGCTTCTAGTGCTAGTTTTCTTGCGTAAATCCCGCCAACAGAATTTGGGCCTGTCATTGGTTGATGAGATTGCTCCATTCTGTCTAAAAAGTTATCTAAAAAAAACTGTTTATTTAAGTTAGCATACTCACAAGGAATATTGAGTTGCTTAGATAATGGTTTCATCCATTCGTCTTCACTCACAGGGGCGTCGGGTTGGTTAATGCACCAAAAGGTAACGTCTTGCCCCCGTTGGGCTAAATAAGCACCAAGAAATGAAGAGTCAACACCACCACCACAAGGAACAGAAACATGTGGTTCATTTTCTAAAGGCTCTAGTGCTTGGTCCACCGCCTTTTTTATTTCTAACAAGACTGCTGATTCTGTCATTGATTTAAATTTTGACTTCAATTCAGGGCTATATTGAGATTTTTCAGTAAGTAACCACTGATGAACGACAAGTTGATCTTGTGTAAAAACACTGACACCACCGGGGGAAATAGCATTGAGGTTTTGCCATAAAGTTCGTTTGCCTGTTCTATGGGCATAAACAAGCATTTCATTTATTTTATCGGTGTTAACACCACTAAATTGTGTGTTTTTGCGTACTGTTTCTAAATTAGAAGAAAACACTAAAGTATTTTGACTAAAGTGATAATAAATAGGAAGAAACCCGCATGCGTCACGAAGCACCACAACTCGGCCTAGTTTTGCTTGAATGGCAAAAACGATTGCACCCGGTAAAAGTAAATTGGTGATTTCTTTTTTTATATCGGAAAAAAGTGTTTCTTCGTTTATATCAGCATTATTAAAAATAGACTCATTGATAACTTTGTTACATATGTCTTCAAATTCAATTTCGCTGAGTCCTTGAGCAAAAATAAACCAGTCATTCCCCACTGATTTATAAGAAACAGTAGACGTAGATTCAAAGAAAAACATTTCGCTTTGCCAGTTTGAAGCAGATTCTTGCACCTCAAGTTCATCAAATGCTTGGCATTTTATCCAACCTGAAAAACCTGTTTTTACATGTGGCATAAGCCCTGACCAGTCCATAATGTTTCCTTTTATTTTTAGTTGTTCAGTTTACCGCTTGATTAAAAATATCAGTATATTTGTTGACCATATTGGTAAGTGAAAAATATTCAGAAATACGTTTGTATCCATTTTCACCATATTGCTTACGTAAAGGGGCAGAATTTATTAATATCGCCAATGCATTTTCTACTGCTTTAGGTGAAGAAGGAGGTACTAATAAGCCGGTTTCTTTAGATACTATTATTTCTTTTATACCGCCTACAGCCGTAGCAATTACTGGTTTTGCTTTTGCGCCTGCTTCAACAAAAACCAAACCGAAGGCCTCTTCAACTGAAGGTTGAATAAAAATGTCACACGCTTCTAGCCAGCTGAATGCATTATTTATTTGCCCAAGAAAGGTTACATATTCGTTTATTTTTAGCTTGTTTACCAGTTCAGTTAATTTTTGTTTTTCTTGTGCAGAACCATCACCGGCAATGTATAAATGCAACTCAGGCATTGTTTGGGTGAATTTTGATAATGCAATTAAGGTGTCTTGATGACCTTTTATTTCACCTAAATGGCCAATACTAAGCAACATTAATTGATCAAGTGGTATGCCAAGATCAGTCCTTGTTTTATTAATGGTCACTACTGTTGGTTTTTTTTCTATTACTGAGCCGCCATGAACCACATGACATTTGTTTAACGGTAATTTTAAATTTTTGGTGAGTAATGAAAGTCGGTCGTGAGAAACGGCAACAAAATGCGATGCAAAAAGCTTAATTAATGTATTGACCATGTTAGGTTGATATTTAGATAAATCAGAACGATGAAAAGTGGCTACTGTTTTTATGCCACAAGTAACACCTGCAATACTTGCGTATAACTGGCTAAATTCACAATGAGCATGAATAAGGTTAATGTTATGGTTTTTTATTGTTTTTCTTATTTGAAAAACAAGCTTCCAATTAATTCCTGGCGTTTTGTGTAGTACTTCTAATTCAGGAATGTTAACCCAAGGTTCGGGTTCGGAAAAACATAGCGGAACGGTAAAAACTTTCTGTGCTCTTAATCCCGCAACTGTATCAGTAAAGCGGGTAGTTCTCCCCCCTTTCTCTAAACTTTGTACAATTTCCAATACTCTTAATTGAATAGGTAATGTCATTTTTCTTCCTTGACTTACGTTATTATTTTTACAATGTTCGTATCAAAAATATTGAAACTCAATTATCATTTAAACTAATTATAAATATATCTTATATAATTGTAGAAGTTAACTATGAAAAGTGGGTTTGTAAAAATTAAAGTTGCTCATATTGTGGGTAGCTTAAATGTTGGTGGAGCCGAACGTTTTGTTATAGATTTATGCAGTATTCAAAAGCAACTAACTATGAAGCCCGCTATCATATCATTAGGAAGTCCTGATGATCCTTTAGTAAATGAGTGTAAAGCTAATAACATACCTGTCGCTAGTTATGGTGGAGGTTCGTTAATTAAACTTTTACGTGTTTTTTTTGTTTTGCTAAAATTTGATATTATTCATATACACTCACCACACGCATTGAAGTTTTTGAGTTATATTTTACCTCTATTAAATAAAAAAATTATATATACTCGCCATGGTGCAGGAGCCCTTGAACCTGCATGGATACTCGTGCATAAGAAAGCTAAACGTTTTATTGATATTATTACTTGTGTTTCACAAGAAAGTTTAGAGGTTTTCCACCAAACTCATGGCTGGACGGATATACCGAGTTACGTTATTGATAATGGTGTGTTGATCAAACCACTATGTTCTTCCATTAAAGAATCAACAAAATTACACATCGGTTCTGTAGGGAGAATGATCCCTTTAAAAAATCAACTGAGCTTGCTTCGATCTATTGTTCTATTACCTGAAGAAATTCAACGTGAAGTTGAAGTGAATTTTTTTGGCGATGGTGAATGTTTAAGTCAATTGAAACAGTTTTATCAAAATAACATTACCAATATTGCGGTGAATTTTCATGGCATGGTTAGTGATAGAGAGCTTATTTATTCAAAAATAGATGTTTTAGTTGTCACTTCTGAAACCGAAGGTTTATCTATGGTAATTATTGAAGCCATGGCAAATAGAATACCAGTTATTGCGACCGATGTTGGCGGTAATCCTAAATTAGTTATTAATGAACAAACAGGCTGGCTTTTTAGTTATAACGATGATGAAAAGCTGTCTGAATATATTCAACGTATTAACGATGACCGCCAGGTAATTATGGATTATGGAGATAGTGCTTTCGACTACGTCAGTGCTAATTTTACAATAAACTCTGCCGCAAAAAAATATGCAACATTATATGCTAACTCAGAGATTGATTAAAATAAAAACAAATTACAAGGTTTGGCTTAATTGGTATTTTGGTACTTGTTTATTAGGGTGCTTTTTGGTGAGCTTATTACCTTGGTGGCCCAGCACGTCTATATTTGTTGTTTTTAAATATATTTTATTATTTGCACCAAGATGGTTATTATTTTTGGTTGTACTGGTTTTATTGTTTTTGTGGAAGCACCTGTCTAAAGCTCAAAAATATTTATTACCTTTGTTATTTTTTATTTCAATAAAATATTTAGATTTCGGATTGCACTTTAATCATAGTTCTCATGTGGAGCAGCATAAAACAGTTAAAATTATTACGGCTAATATTGGCGAGGGTGGTCAGATAAGTAAAATTCAATTGTTATTGAAATATTATCAGCCTGACATTTTGCTTTTGCAGGACGCTAATAAAAGATCGTTAAAAAAATTGTCGGCTGATTACATACACTCAGAATGTGTAGGTGAATTATGCATAATGAGCAAGCATCCTTTTGAACGAACGAATCAACTAACTAAAGCTATATTTGGTGGATGGGGAAATTCTGCAGTTTTTTATAGGGTATACCTAGATGAAAGCATTATTAATATTGCTAATGTGCATTTGCAATCTGTACATTCGTTGTTAGTTGATATAGCAAAGCGTAATGTCGATTTTTCTGACGTTATGCAAATTGAAGATAATAAACGTATTGAAACTGGAATTTTAAGTTCTTGGATTAAAAATGAGCCATATTCTCTTATCGTAGGGGATTTTAATATGCCGGTTGAAGAGAATATATACCAAGAAAATTTTTCAATGATAAATAATGCATTAAGTGATGTTGGCGTTGGTTTTAACTACACAATAAAAGCCTATGGTTTAAGTCTTAGAATAGATCATATCTTATTTAGTAATCACTTTGGTATAGTTGATGCCCAAGTGATCGAGTCGCTAGGGGGAGATCATCTACCCGTAATGGCAACTTTAATAATTAAGTAGTACAGAGATGCAACGAGAAAATTAATAATTTTTTGTATTATATTCTATTTATATCTAGCGCTTTTATTGAACAATGTCTAACATAGTTATGTTAGATTAAAAAAGAGATAAAATAAAATAAACTCTATTGGCCCTTATAACACCCAAGGCGCTTTGTCTTGTTGTATTCTACTACTAGTGATTTCCTTGGTTAAAAAATTTACTGGGCGCCCAATTTAAAATCTGAAATGTAAAAATAAAGGAATTTAAATATGACGCAAAAAAAAGTGACTATAATAATCTCTCCAAGAGATCGATTTAGCGGTTTATCTGATTGTATCGATCTTGTTTATCGATATACCGATGAAAACTTATTTGAGCTTATTATTTTAGACCTAGGGTATCCAAAAACTGAAATATTAAAAGCACAAAAGAGTATCTCTGGTAAGTCTAATGCAAGTATTTTGTCTTATGGTTTAATGATACCTATGGAAGGTCTGCTACAGGTACAAGGGAAAATAAAAACACCTTTTACTTTTTTACTTGATAATGATTCAAGAGTATCTGAAAACTGGTTACCGCCATTAATTGAAACTGGCGAAAACACTGGTGCTGCTGTTATTGCTCCCCTAATTTTAGAAACTGATGGTGTAGATGGTGCTTATACACGCAATCACTCGTTTAATGTTGAAATTCGAGTCGTTGATGTTGAAGGTACCCCTTATTTGCTTGAACATAAACTTTATCGTCGTGAATTGCCTGAAAACATGCCCACTGAAATTCAGCCAACACAGGCATTTGAGCTCCATGGTGTGATGTTTAGAACAGATGCTTTTGATAATGTCGAATTGCCATACATGACCATACGAGAGCATTTAGATATTGGCATGCAGCTAACCGCTAAAGGTGAGCTTTTATTTGCTGAACCAAAATCAATTATCTATTTTGATAACCTTGGCACTAGAGGGGAGTTAAATGATTTTAATTATTTTAACTATCGCTGGAACGCTAAAATTGGTAAATATTCCCATGATTTATTCGAGAAGCGTTGGGGCTATAAATGGTATGGTGAACAGGCAATTTATTATTGGTGCATACGTCGTAGAATATATATGTTACTTCGATGGCTTTATATCCCTATACCAGTAGCAAACTTTATTGATCGGGTGGCAAGTAGCCTTAAAAGACGTATTTCGCCTATCTGGGATCCAATTAGTAATCCTAATGAAGTATCTACGTTGCTTTATGATAGGTTAGAAGGCAACAAGGCTGTGCCATTAAGTCATGATATTAAGCTGTAAGGTAAATTTTATTATCGGGAGAAATTAAATTGACAAAGAGTTTTTATAGCTCTTATATGTAATTTACTGAAGTGTGATGTAATACACTTTCTGAAACAGAATAGTTATCTATGTTTCTTCTCGAAAATATAGCCAATAAAATACCGTTAATATCTTTAGATGTAGCAGGATACCCTAAACGGGTTATTCATGAAAAACAGGTTAATCAACACGTTTTTAATTCTTTGGTAGCGGAAAAACATGCTGAACTTTATGAAAGTTAATTTTAATAAAATATTTTATTTTTATTGTATAGCATGCGCTAGTCTTTTGGTTGGAAATGTATTTCTACTAAAAAAAGAGGCATCTTATTTCTATTATTGCTAATAAGCTGGAAATATTTAGATGTAAATTTAAATATCTCTAATCCTTTTATAGATAAAGGAAAAAGTGACCTTAAAGTTCTTACTGTAAACCTTGGAGAAGGGGCTCTGATATATCAGATAAAATAATTATTAAGGTTTATAACCCTGATGTTATTCTTTTTCAAGAAGCTCAGAAGCTCAGAATGTCAGTATGAACGAACTCTTTGATGATTCTTGGCACTATGAATGTGTGTCGGCATTATGTATTTCTAGTAAATATTTTTTTAAGCGAGAACATATTTTAGACAGAGATTTTTTAGATGGTTGGGGGGAGCATACGCTGCTTTTTATCGTATTGAAACTGAGATCAAAACAATATATTTATCAAACATACATTTAGATACTCCTAGAATAGCATTTAAGTATTTGTTAAGTAATGATTTAAATTATGATTGGGTTGAAAGTATAGAAAACAATCGAACTATTGAGGCAGCTTTGGTAAGTTCGTGGGCTAAAAGTAAGAAAAACACCATTATTGCAGGGGATTTTAATATGGCTGCAGATGAAAATGTATACCGAGAATATTTCAGCTCATTCACTAACGTTTTAAATGAGAGTGGTGTTGGTTTTAATTACACTAAATATACCCCAATACATGGTGTACGAATTGATCACATTTTAGTTTCTGATAATTTTAAAATTCTCGATAGTAAAGTTTTGGAATCTGTAGGTGGAGATCATTTACCTGTGATGACTACTTTAGCAATAGCTCCTAAGATTTTTTAAATGCATAAACTCTTTTTAGGATTAGTTGTCACTTATTTTACCTTGTTGTCTTCTGTTCATGCAGTTGGTTTTGGTGAAATACATTTGTCTGTTAATTTAACTAAAAACTCTATGCAATTATTGCTGCCAATACCGAATGGAAAAATTCCACTATCTTCAGATTTTGAACTTTCTGAAATGGATATACCGATAAAGGCTGATTACATGGCTAAAACCGTGTGGCCCAGTAATTCTGAAAAAAAATATATACGTGTTTTATTAATTGAATTCAGCCACCTTGGAGGTAAAAATACGCCATTAAAATTAAAGTGGACAGAAAACGAAAAATCTAAAGAATTTAAGACGGACATTACCATTAATAATCCTATTCTTGTTTATCCTTCGCTAAGCTGGCTTACACAAAGTTTTTTATTGCATAGGGATGTTGGTAAATTAGATAATGAATGGTATATAGGGCCACAAGCTCAATATGCGAAATATGTAACCAATGAAAAATTACTACTTCAACGGGGTTACTCTCCTGAAAAAGCATCTCAATGGCTTTTTGATAGACCACAAGCAATATACCAATTATATTTGATGTCAGGAAATATAAAATGGTTTCATGAGGCTAATATTCTAGCTCAATTCTATATAGAACATATCGATGAAGAAGGAGTTTCCACATTAACTAAAAAATATGATCCTAAATATTTTATGCCTAAAGGATTACTATTTCGATATCTTTTAACAATGGATGACAAAGCGCTTCAAGCGCTGAAAAAGATTTTTTATAGTTCATTAAAATGGGATCCTGTCTATACATCACACCGTGGTTTTTGGACAGAGCGTAATCAAGCTGCCGCATTAAATGTAGCAGTCACTTATTGGGAGCTCACTAATGACAAAAGAGCGCTTGAACGGATAAATGAGATATTAAATGCGACTGTAAAAATGACGTTTAACCCTGAAAATAATTGGGCATTAAGAGGTTGCCCTCAACACAGCTTTAAATCACATGAAGGGAAGGGAGATAATTCACCTACTTGTTCTCCTTGGATGATGGCTTTACTTGGTGATGCATTATGGCGTTTTTACCGTTTGACTAATGATATCAGAGCTTCCTCGCTCATTAATGCTTTTGGCGATTTTATCTTAAATCATGGAATATTTTATGGTACTGCTGCAAAATTAAAAGGGATTGTTATGCCTAAATATATTGTTTCAATGGAAAACCCTCGGCAGGAAGAACATAATCAATGGACTGATCCTCAACATAGTTGTGATGTAGCTGGATTATTAGGGAAATCTGTTTATATAAAGCAAAAAGAAAAACAAGATGCTTTTCTAACAAAATTATTGTTTAAGGCATTATTAGAGCAGTGTCAGAATACTTATGTAAAATATAAAAAAGAAAAGAAGAATGGAAAGTTAAAAAATCACTGGTTACTTAATCCTCCAAGGCGTTTTGGTTGGATGTATTCAACAACGAGTGATTTACCATGGTTGGAAAGCTTATTGCTCAATGATTATTAAGGTAACTGCTACTTTGTAATGTTAAATAAGGGTATTCAGAAGGAAGGGAATATGTATAAAACAAAGCTGTTATTAGTAAGTATCATAATTTTTATTTTGTTAGGGTGTTCTGAGGCTGAAAACTTTTCTAGCATTGAGAATAAAAATAATATTTCCCAACCTTCATCTAAAGAAGATTTTGAAAGCTTTCCTTTTTATGATATTCCTGCGTGGCGTATTGATGCTGCAAAATACGAGGGTCCCTATTCTGAGTCGGGAGAATATTATCAAAAGCAAAATATTTTCCCGCCCCAAGCCTATAGAAATACTATTTCAATAGGCAAAGGGGATTGGTTAACGGCAGAGATTTATACTCGTACTGAAGATCCGATTCTATTGGATTATTTAGATGTTGTGTCAGATCCTATGGATGCAAGTAACCAAGTATTAAAAATATCGACCCCCGATCATACCGATGGCGTGGTTCTCCGATCTAAAAAATCTTTGCCGCCAAAATATCGTATTAGTTTAAAAATAGGTTTTGCTAATTATGGTAATGAAAGTAAATTAAACGGTTATAACGACGGCACCGAGCGCGCAGGGCCTTGGCGAAATTTATCTAGTGTTGGTCATAATGGTTTTTATTGGTTAGCTATTCTTGATAAACCGCCTAAACCCCATAATAATATTTGGATACATCATCATCGTAAATTTGTTATTGATAGCTGGAATAGGAGCGGTTTTAATAATACCGTCAATGTGATTGCTTTAGATGGTAAAAGTGATACTCATCCAGCGTTTGGTAAGAGCTTTATTAGTTATATTAATGATAATTGGAAGAAAATCCCTGATGTGCCTGTTGGTTATTATTTACCTAATGAGTGGTATACCGTGACATTCACACGCACTGCATTGTTTTATGAATTTTCTATTAAAGGCAACTTCAAAAACGCAGGGCTAAGAACATTCACAGATCGAATTGATATTAGAAAGCATTGCGTATTCCACTATAATCAAACCCCAGAAGAGCTTGAGCCAAGCTGTGTTGATAACAGAGCACAAACATTTTTAGGGAAAGATTTTGTTTCTTGGCCTAAAAACAGCGCTTATCCTGAATATTTTATGCTGGGTGAGCCTCATATTAATTATTATGAAGGTAGCATGTTAGTTGATGACATAACTTTAGAGGTTTTATAAAAATAAGGATGACTCTATTTTAAAGCCTCCCCACCCATTGGTCATTATTTCGAACAATACTGCTCTTTAATCCAATCTTGATAACTTCCATCCATTACGCTTTGCCACCATGATTCGTTATTTAAATACCACTGAACCGTTTTGGCTATACCTGTTGAAAATGACTCTTTAGGTTCATAACCCAAGTCATTATTTGTTTTGGTTGCATCAATAGCATAACGGCGGTCATGACCTGGTCTATCTTGTACATAGGTGATAAGTGATGCTGTATTTTGGTTGATAGCACTTACTGCTTTGGGGAAACGCTTGGTAAGTTCGTTGTTGTTTTTGAACTCTTGCTCTACTAATAGCGATATTGTTTTTACTATATCAATATTTGCCCATTCATTATTACCACCAATGTTATAGTTTTCACCAACACTGCCTTTATTTAAGACTAAATCAATACCGTAGGCGTGATCTTCAACGTATAACCAGTCGCGTATTTGTTGACCATCGCCATAAATAGGTAATGCTTTGTCGTGTAAAATGTTGGTAATGACAAGTGGAATTAGTTTTTCAGGAAAATGATAAGGACCGTAGTTATTTGAACAATTACTTGTTGTTACCTTTAGGCCATAAGTATGATGATAAGCGCGAACTAGGTGATCACTTGCGGCTTTACTGGCTGAATAAGGCGAATTGGGAGCATAGGCTGTCTCTTCAGTAAAGGCGGGGTCTGTTGCAGAAAGTGTTCCGTATACTTCATCGGTAGACACGTGGTGAAAACGGTGTTCTTTTGGCTGTTTATCTTTAGCTAAAGCATCGTCTAACCAGATTTTTTTTGCTGCTTTAAGTAGCGAATAAGTCCCTATTATATTGGTTTCAATAAACGCATCTGGCCCAGTTATAGAGCGGTCAACATGGGACTCTGCAGCAAAATGCACTAAAGTATCAATATCGTGCTCATTCAATAAAGACTCAACTAGACTTTGATCACAGATATCCCCATGAATAAAAGTAAAGTTATCATTGTTTTTAACGGGCTCTAAATTGGCAAAGTTTCCTGCGTAGGTTAATGCGTCAATAACGACAATTTTATCTTGTGGGTAGTGCTTCATCCAATAATGAACAAAGTTAGCGCCTATAAACCCCGCGCCGCCAGTAATGAGTAATTTTTTCATAATTATGTCTTCTAAAGTTCAGCCATCATTTTGCTTAATTGAGTACGCCAATGTATTAAAGGTAAGTCAGCGAAAACAGTGTTACAGCTAGTTTTGTCTAATACGCTGTAACTTGGTCTTGCCGCTGGCGTAGGGTAGTCTATTGTTCTAATTGGCTTAATCGGAATTGGTCTGCTTAATATCCCTTTATCTATCGCGATTTCTTGTATTGCAACAGCAAAGTCATACCAACTAGCAACACCTGCATCGGTCCAGTGATGAATACCACAAATTTTCTTTTCTGCTGCTAATAAGCATATTTTGGCAAGACTTTTTGCATAGGTCGGTGAACCAATTTGATCGCTAATAACACCTAGTTCTGGTTTATCAGCCATTAACTTAAGCATCGTTTTTACAAAGTTATTGCCATGGGTAGAATAAACCCATGACGTTCTAATAATGCAGCTTTGCTGAGGTAGGGTGTTTCTAATTGCAAGCTCACCTTGTGCCTTACTAGCACCATATATGCCTAGTGGCTCAATAGGATCATCAGTAAGGTAAGGTGAACCCTTGTCGCCATTAAATACAAAGTCGGTTGAAACATGTACAAGATGTAAAGATAAGTCTTTACATGCTTGTGCTAAGTTTTGTACCGCGTCGCTATTAAGCTGATAGGCATTTTTTTCATCTGTTTCAGCTTGGTCAACCGCTGTATAGGCACAAGCATTGATGACGGCATGGGCATTATGCTTTTTGAGAGTAGATGCGATAGATTCGAGACAAAAAACATCTATGTTGTTTCGCCCTAAACAGGTAATAGTATTGTTTTTATTAGTAAGTTGAGCAAGCTCCCAAGCAAGTTGCCCATTGTGTCCTATAACAATAATGTTCATGTGAACTTCGGTGCCTCGTTAAATGATAAGGCATTTTTATCTTTTGCAGATAACGAGGGTGCTTGGTTATTAGTCAATGGCCAATTAATGGCTAAATTGGCATCATTCCAAGTAAGTGAAATTTCATGCTCAGGTGCATAATAGTCAGTGCATTTATAAACAAATTCGGCAGATTCGCTCATCACATAAAAACCATGAGCAAATCCTTCAGGAACCCATAACTGCTTTTTATTTTCGCCTGAAAGTATTACCCCAACATGTTGGCCAAAAGTAGCTGAAGACTCTCGCATGTCAACGGCAACATCATACACTTCGCCAGAAGTAACCCTGACTAATTTCCCTTGGGTATTTTTAAGCTGGTAATGTAAGCCACGTAATATTCCATGGCTAGATTTACTGTGATTGTCTTGTACAAAGGGTTTTTCGGAGCAGTTTTGAGTAAACTCATCAACACGAAAAGTTTCCATGAAAAAACCACGGTTATCACCAAATACTGTCGGTTCAATTATTTTTACTTCAGGAATTGATGTGTCAATATATTTCACGAAAACACTCTCACATCAATTAATTTTAATAAGTATTCACCGTAACCACTTTTTCTTAATGGTGCTGCTATTTCACGTAGTTTATCTTCTGATATCCAACCATTTCTATAAGCAACCTCTTCAGGACAATTAACTTTTAATCCTTGGCGTTTGTCTATAGTAGCAATAAACTGTGCGGCAGCTAACAAGTCATCATGTGTACCCGTGTCTAACCAAGCAGTACCTCGACCCATTATTTCAACCTTTAATTCATTGACTTTTAAATATTGATCAATAACATCCGTTATTTCTAATTCACCACGGGCAGAAGGTTGTACCTTTTTGGCAAATTCAACTACACGTTTATCAAAAAAATATAAACCAGGAATCGCGTAGTTTGACTTAGGTTGTTCAGGTTTCTCTTCAATAGAAATGGCTGTGCCACTTTTGTCAAACTCAACAACACCATATGATTTTGGATTGGAAACATGGTAACCAAAAACTGTGCCGCCAGAAGTTTGTGCGTTAGCATTTTGTAAGGACTTAGTTAAATCGTGACCATAAAACATGTTGTCACCTAATACTAATGCGGCAGCAGAGCCAGCTAAAAAGTCTTCAGCAATTATAAAGGCTTGAGCTAAACCGTCAGGACTGGGCTGTATTTTATAAGAAATATTGATACCAAAGTTTTCACCATTGCCTAATAAGTCTTCAAAGCGGTTTATTTCCTCTGGTGTTGATATAACTAAAATATCGTTTATGCCTGCTTGCATAAGTGTGGCCAATGGGTAGTAAACCATAGGTTTGTCATAAATAGGCATTAACTGTTTACTAACAACTTTGGTTAGTGGGTAAAGTCTAGTTCCACTACCACCTGCTAATATAATTCCTTTTCTCATAATAAAACCTTTTTTGTTTGCGGATTTATTGCTTGTGCGTTTATTGTATTTAATCTAGTTGAAACTGCCAATGCAATTTAGTCTGTCTTTGTCCCAATAATGCTTGCTTTAATCTTTCAAGTTTGAATCGCGAGGAACTTCCAATCTTTATTCCTGATATTTCATAACTGACCGTAATGGTGGCCGTTCTTAGACCATTCTTTATTTTAATCACTTGATCTTCATTGCTTATAACTTTACCAACAACAAGCCAGTTTTTAGGAATAAAGTTATTTTCAAAAAAAGTAGGTTTTGATTCTAGATTATTTTCACTAAAATTGTAAACCAATTGCGTTTTCATTGAACTATTAGTGATAACGTCAACCGTTGAAGCGTTATAAATTACTGGTACAACAAGTACATTTATAAGCTTTGTTTCAGGGACTGTCGTTGCTGACATGTGTAATGAGGTAGACGAAAACGATAAAATAGTTAATAAAAGAAGAGCTAACGGCCAAGCAGGTATATTCAGTTGTTTTTTAGCTGAACTGTCAGATGCGATTGGTTTGTTGTTTTCTTTATCAGCAAGGTAGCCACCAAACTTAAACAGTAAGAACATAAAGGGAATATAAAGGTACCAACCAAACATATTATGATCAGTCATTAAGTCACTGGTCATTTCTGTTTGGTGACCAATTATAATTAAAGCGGTTATTCGTAACCAGTTTGTTAATAACGCACCAAGTATTGCCACTGAAATAAATATTGCGGTATTTTTTATTGTTCTAAAATATAGAAAAGAAAACAAAGTACTAATTGCTAGAGAAGTAAGCAAGTAACGTAACCCACTACAACCACC
>JQIA01000181.1_pt1 | contig 29305 bp, 25 predicted proteins | sample 811431 | NCBI WGS metagenome assembly JQIA01 (sample SAMN02998118, study PRJNA258478) | marine sediment metagenome | biome: marine; feature: seafloor; material: sediment; isolation source: oil-polluted sediment collected from 3 locations (0.5 km, 0.7 km and 0.9 km)... | place: USA: Gulf of Mexico ...
ATATCTACCTCGATACTATCGTATTAATGGGAAGTATCAGTTCAAAATTTCCCGGTACCGGACGTTATGTCTTTGGTGCTGGAGCTATAACAGCTTCTTTTCTGTGGTTTTTTTCTCTTAGTTTTGGTGGAAGAGCTTTGGCGCCCTATTTTAAAGAGCCCGTCGCATGGAAAGTTCTTGATACACTGATTGGAATCATAATGTGGTTGATAGCAATTTCCCTGATCATAAACTGATCTGATGGGATCAGAACAGATCTTCAGGTATCTTAAAACTGCTGGTGAATCCGATGGAAAACAGGCAGGAGGTCAAGAAAACTGTTTAAAATGTCAGGATCAAAATAAGATTTCATTTCAGATGTCATTGAGGTAACAGCATTATCTTCTGTACCAGCAGATTTATAGACCCGCTGTGAAACAAGTGCATCGAAAATATCTGCAATGATGACAATCCGTGCACTTTGGGGAATAGCATCACCAATAAGGCCAAATGGATAACCTGAACCATCCCATCTTTCATGGTGGTGCAATGCAATTTCTCTTGCCATTTTCAAGAGAGGGACATCAGAATTCTCTAAAATACTGGCTCCGATCTCCGTATGGGTTTTCATGATTTCATACTCACTGTCTGACAACTTACCTGATTTTTGTAAAATATTATCGGGTATCCCAATCTTTCCAATATCATGCATCGTAGAGGCCACATAAATATCATCCACCTGTGACTGAGACCATCCGATTGCTTTTGCGAGTGTCGCTGAATACAAACCGATTCTGCGGATATGATCGCCTGTGTCTTTATCCCGGGATTCTACAGCCCAGACAAGTCTTATGGCAATCTCTTCTTCACGTCGCCGGATGTCTTCTGTCTGTTTGCGTACCTCTTCTTCAAGATAATCACAGACCAGAGTATTTTCTCTTGCTCTTTGAAGCAATGCTTTGCGTTCTTCATGAGAAGCTCCAAGAAGCTCAAACAAGAGAATTTTTTTATTGCTGAGAAAAACAGCTGAGGCTTCAACTGCATATTCTTTACCGTCTAAATCAATCTCAATAAAGGTTCCGGATTTAAATCTCCCTTCGGAATTTTGTTGCCAGAATAAGTCAGCATCTATCAGAAAATTTTCAACAAAAGAAAAATTGTCCGCCAGCTCCGGTATCTGATCACCCATCACTGCCGACGGGTAAAATTTTTGGAACCATTCCGGAGGCTTGCCAGCCAATTTAAAGACATCACCCGGAGCAGCCTCAAGCATCACGACCCCCAAGACATCCAACAGATTTGATGCGATAAAATCATCCCCCGGAAGTGTATCGATAAACTCGTCAACGTAATTGTGCTGCCACAATTTAGACAGTTTTTCTTTTAAAAGGCTCAATGTATTTCCCTTTTGCTGAAGCAGCTGCTGCTGCATAGCACGGGTCGTTGCATCTAACAGGATGATCCAGAATTCATCTCCACCTGGTACAACGTGAATATCTGCAAATAATTCTGAGTTTGTCTTAACACAGGGTAGAAAAAGACTTTTTTTATTATCCGGGGAAAGCCCGTCCAGGTAGATGATCTGTTCGCCGATATCTTTCCCGGTTTCGAGTGTGGACACACCGTACGCATTAAAATTTCCTCCCCACTCAAGAAGTATTCCGTCTCTTTTGACCTTACAGTACGCAGGGGATTCGGTATCCGTTATACGGTCTATAATATATTTCGACACTGTGCCCGGTAAGTTAATTGTTATTCCTCCATCATTTTTTCTGCAAGTATCATAAAGGCTTTTTCGACACCCTGACCGTTTTTAGCACTTGTATTCATAACCATCCACTCTCTACCTGACGAGGTCCTTAAAACAGACTCGTCGAACTCCCACTCATTTTCCCTGTCAAATTTGTTGATAAGACAGATAAACGGCACATCACCTATTGCATCAACAGCTCTTTTATTGAGCATCAAAGCCGTTTCAAGAGTCGATTGACGTGTACCATCAACGACCAGAAAATAACCTGAAGCGCCTCTTAAATAAGAGGTTCTTACCTTTTGGAATTCATCTTCTCCGTGAATATCCCATAGAATCAGGTCAACCTCTTCTCCATTGATAAAAACCGTTTTTTTATCAATTTTCACTCCGACAGTCGTCAGGTATTTTTCTGTAAAAGCACTGGTGACAAACCGTTTAACAAGGCTCGTCTTTCCGACAGCAAAAGCACCTATCATACAGATTTTTTTCTTGATCATAACCTCGTTGTCCTTCGCTCAGTTCAGCTATTTATCAATCACTCTAAAAGATACATAACGGTTAAGCGCTCTGTCTCCATCGCTCACTTCTTCTAGCTGCGGAACACTTGAACTTACTCCTTTAGCAAGAAAAAATCGGTTGTCCTGACCTTTGGATGCCAGATAAGTAACTACTCTTTCTGCTCGTGTCTCACTGATTCTCATGTTTGTTGCTTCTTTACCTATACTGTCAATGTGTCCTGTAATTTCTATCAGGATGGCTTTATTAATTCTACCAGCCGATTGCGTTAATTTTTCTATAAGCTCGTCCAGCAGATCGAGTCTTTTGACACCGTCATCGGTCAGTTTTGTCATTTGAAAATCAAAATATATTTTATTATCCTCAATCCTTTTACTGATAATTTTAAACGATCGATGATCTGCATCAATCAGTTCATCTCTATTGTAATTATCAACACCCGGTATCAACGGAAGGAGTTTTTCGGCATCAACAATCCATTGATGTGTGGCTGTACCCATCAGGTGGAGAACATTCTCTTTCATCATAAAAACTGTTGATTTGTCAGGTTGTAGAATTTTATTCACTCGTTTCAACAAAAACTCTGGAGAAAATGAATTGTAGGGTTCCAGATGAAAAACAACTTCATCTGCATCAATCCCGGTCTTTTCCAATAAAGATCCAACATCAGATGCATAAGGATCTCTCAAACCAAAAATATGATATATGCCGTAAGTTTTTCCGGTATTGGTTATAAATATGCCGGGTTCATTTTTTAAGTTCTCAATAAAATCAGACCAGACAAGATGTTTTTGAATGAAAATAAAACTAAAAAACGCAATCAGTGAAAAAATAGCCACCAGACTGAACCAAAGCCAGGGTGAAAACTTTGTCTGATCCTTTTTTGTCTTATATTGCAGGCACGATTCAAGCCGGGGTTTGACAATTTCAAAGGGTTCAGTATCACCGTTAAATGATTCAAGCGCCTCATCATCCTGCTGATTTATGTCTTCAATTATATCTCTGAATTCAGATCTGAGATTCAGTGGAGGTGTTCCCCGTATAACAACAGCCAGTATTGCATTTGCACCTCTTTCTATCCAGACACTTCTATCCAGCCCCATACGAAGTGTATCAAGGCTGTCATCTTTTTCATTACTGAAAGAGTCATAAACAAAATCCTGAATCGCGGTTAGCATACTCGATACCAGATCCGGGTCCTGAGCTATAATCTCTTTGCCTGCCACATGCTGAAGCACCAGCCCTGTTTTACTGTGAATCAAAAAAACCTGTTCCACCTGAAATAAAAGTGTTTTCAGCAACACAATTTCAGCAAAAGGTCTTTTGGTTCTGAAAGCCTCAAAACGCCATTTCAGTCCTTTAATCGAAAGGCTTTGCTCAAGCACCTGGTTAAACGACTGAAGCATTCCTAAAATAACAGAAGCAATCGCTTTTCGAATCGCTGGCCCCAGAATCGGGAACAGAACATCAGCAAAGATCTTTCTGTCTTTATTGATTGAAGCTCTTATGGAAGATGCAATGGTCGATTCTAAAGCTTTTCCCACTTTGTCATCGACAGTTGATCGAATCTTTATGGCTTCCGGCAGTATATTGCTGATTTCCTCTGACCGCAGTTCTTCATTATCGAGTCTCTTCTGCAAATCATCAACACGATCTTCAATAGGGCCGGTCAAAATACGCCTCAACTCAGACAAATCATCTTTATCTACCGTTGAATTATTTTTATCTTCATAAATACCGGCCTCACTATAAAAAGAAGGATCATTCATTTTGTAAATCTTTGAGGTTAAGTTTCATTGCCGGATCATTTGTCAATCGCAGTGCCATATCTGTCAGCATTTCTGCAATTGTTGCATTATCAACCTTGTTGGCATCCAGTTCTTCAGCCGTTTGCTCAAGAGCAGTTGTATTATCTTCATAACGCTGACGGATTTCCTCGGAGAGCGTCTTAGCATGGTCAAGAATCTGTTGACGAATTTCACGCGAATTTTTCGTAAGCTGGTCATCTACCTTTGAGAGTTTTTTCTCCAAAGAATGCGATGAGTCGGCCAGCTCCTTATTCATTCTCGTCTCGATATCACTTCGTTCTTCTTTGGCACCATCTAAAGAGTCACTGATTGCATCAACTTCCTGCTTTACATAGTTCTCCATGGAGTTGAGATTCTTTTTCATATCTTCTCTAATCTCTTTCAACTCCTTTACCACTCGTTCCTCAACTTTTTGAAAGCGTTTTTCGAAAGTCCTGATCTGAACCCCGAACAGAATCTCCCGTATATTGTCAATATTACCTGAACCAACTGTACTTTCAGCAGTTTTTAAATTCATTTCATCTGTATCTGTTTTAGGTTGTTTTTTCTTTGTCATGGTAAAAGCCACCTCCATAGTTGTAGGCATTGGCGGGACAAGGCCCAAAGAGTGCAAATCTGTTACGGATATAGACCAGTGGGAATACGGTCGCATCAGTCTTTCTTCTGGATAACAAAATGACTCAACATAGGATTAATATTGAAAGTAGACATTTTTAAAAAAACTATTTCATCCGGCAAGGTCACTTGTTTCCACTGATGATAAAACGTAATTCCAAAAATAACGGTACATAAACTCACCTTACTGATTGAATTTCAGCGTCAGTAAAACTCTATTTTAATGCAGGTATCGCGAAAGGTTGTTGCGTTAAACATACACGAAAACAGATATAAAATCAATATTATAAATTGATACAGAGTGTGCTTCAAATGATTTTAGGGGCTCATTTTTTGAACAATTTGTTCTGAACACCTCATTACGATTTCCCTGTTTATGATAGAGAGACAGACCAAAATATCTTTACAGTTCTACATATTACCAGTTTTTTTACTTCTATATTTAAAAAAGGAGATTTTAAAGTTAAATTTTTATTCTCTCGTAAAAAGTATTTAGATGCCTAGGAAAACCATTCGATATACGCTGCGAAGCAAGTGCCCTTGGGTTACAAGATACACCTCAGACTATCATTCAGTATTTGTTCCGTAAAGATCATCAAATTATTTACGATAATTAAGTACGGCTGGAACAGCAGTAATTTATCTTTCTTCTTGCATTATTATGCTCTGTGCGTTTAAAATAAACGTATCTTTATTAAATGAGAGGTTTCTCATTATCTCATTTATCCTGGTATACATTGCGAATTCACTAAAAACGATGAAATGTTCATAATCTGTGCAATAGAGATGCTGCCCTATCCTGAAAAACGATACAGCCCCTAATGCCAGCATGAACAACTAAAAAACAATCGTTACAATGCAACTCAACACAAAAGGAGAACACTATGACAACTCTTAAGGAAAAAATCATCGATAAAATGAAACATCCCTCTCTGGCTTCTTTTGCAACCATCACTAATGATAATAAACCATGGACACGATACGTTGTCGTAATGGCTGACAATAATCTGGACATCTGGTTTGCAACGAGAAGAACAACGAGAAAAACGGTTCATATTATAAACAATCCGGAAGTTCACCTCACCCTTGGTGTAGATGATCTTAATACTGCAGATACATATCTTCAGATACAGGGTCGGGCAGAAATTCTAAATGATTCGGCAAGCAAAAAAGCCGTCTGGTACGACCTGCTTGATAAGGTTTTTAAAGGGCCTGAAGATCCTGAGTATTGTGTCTGTAAAGTCACTCCATACAGAATTGAATTTAATACAATGGACCCTGCCGTGCTTCCACAAATATGGGAAGCCTGATAGGACAAATCATAAGGCCCGGTGGGAATACTAAAAATAAATGGGCGACCAAAGGTCGCCCATACGGGCCTTTTTTAATTATTAAAAAAATACCCGCCCCCCTACTCTCACCGACTTGTGATGAGTAGATGTTTTTTATTTATTAAATCAGATAATCTCGTAAAAAATATATATGGCTAAGAAAAAGGTTCCATATACGAGATTTAGTAATTGGCCAGGCTTGAAGTAGTACATATGGTACATCAAAAGTCTGGCAAATTTCTAAAGCGAAGTAGATGGAACTTTTTACGACGCCATCAGTACTTAGACCATTTAGCATCAACCTGCGACTGAACTTTTTCAACAATGCTGCTGTCAAGGGATTTGAATCTCCCCTGTGTATTAAAATAATCCAAAACCGGTTTTTTCTCTTTTCCAACAAGCTTTTTAGAAGCGCCCGTCAGGTTGAATTCACCATTTTCGACTTCGTAAAGATCAAAAAGCCCGGACTGAACAGCAAGTTTTCCAACCTTAATCGTATATCGTGTATCAAATCCCCACCCGGGAGGACAAGGTGTGTGAACGTGGATATACTTAGGTCCTTTTATCGTTGTTGCCTTTTTAACCTTATCATAAAGATCGAGCGGGTAAGCTGCAGAAGCTGTTGCGACATAAGGGATACCATGTGCAGCAATAATCGACGGCACATCTTTCTTTTCCTGAAGTTTTCCTTTGATTGGTGTAGTTGTTGTTAAAACACCCTGAGGCGTTGTTCCGGATCTTTGGACACCGGTATTCATATAAGCTTCATTATCGTAGCAGATATAAATAATATCTTCGCCTCTTTCACAGGCACCGGAAAGTGCCTGGATACCGATATCACCTGTACCACCATCTCCGGCCCAGGCTACAACGTTTACATTATCTTTTTTCAAAGCTTTCATTGCCCCGCGTACACCAGTAGCAGCAGCACCGGTTGAAGCAAAGGTTACATTAACACAGGGGAGTTTTGCAGCAGCTATAGGATATAAACCCTGAAGTACCGTCAGACAACTTGGCGGTACTACCAGAATAGTCTCTTTTCCAAGCGCCTTAAGCCCCATACGATATACAATACCAAGACCACAACCTGAACATGCCCTGTTACCGGGATGGACCAATTCTTCCTCTATCAGGTTTAATATAGTTGTTTTATTTTCCATAATAGTAATTCCTATAGTTTTAAACCGAGCCAACGGGAAGCATCTCCAATAGTCTCAGGAGAATTGCATGATTCAGTCAAAGCATCCAAAAGATGCTGTGTTTTTATTTCGCGGCCGCCAAGTCCCAATATATAGTTGTGAACAAAAGGTTTCTCTTCACTGGTGTATAGAGCAGATTTGATATCAGCATATAACGCACCCTGATTTCCATAACTCAATGCCTTCTCAAACACGATGGCACATTTTTTTCCAGCAAGAGCATTCACAATAGCCTCGTCAGGAAATGGTCTATACATCTGAACACCCATAACGCCGATCTTAACTCCATCATTTCTCATTATATCGATCACATCTCTCAACTGGTAAGATAATGAACCGATACAAACAGCAACAAAGTCTGCGTCATCACATTTATATTCTTCAATAAACGGATTACCACCTCTGCCGAATTCTTTTTGGAAGTCACTATCGATTTGTTCGAAAGCCTTCAATGCTTCACGAAGGTCTTCCTGAAGATTGTGGCGAATCTCGATATAACCCGGGCAGGTATTCCCTTCAAGATCCGGTCTTACATCAGGCAGTGTAACAGTGTTGAAGTTACCGGGATTAGCCGGGTCTAGAAAATTCTTTGGTGCAAATGGCGGCAGAAAAGAATCGACCATATCTTGCTCCGGTCTATCAAACGGCATGTAAGTATGTGACAATAAATAACCATCATAGCAGACCATTACCGGAATGCTGACGGTTTCAGAAAGACGGAATGCCTTGATAACTGAATCGATTATCTGCTGATGATCATTACAATAAATCTGTATCCAGCCGACATCACGCTGAGCGATCGTATCCTGCTGGTCGTTCCAGACTGTCCAGGGAGCTCCGACACCTCTGTTGGCAACGCACATAACAATCGGCAATCTCGCACCAACTGCCCAGTGAAGCTGCTCGTTCATATATAGAAGACCGTTTGCACTTGTAGCCGTAAAAGCCCTTGCCCCAGCTGTTGAAGCTGCAATACAAACAGCCATTGCACTATGTTCACTCTCAGCAAGAATATATTCTGCATCCATTTCTTCGGATTCAACAAACTCGGAAAGTTTTTCAGTTAAAGGGGTTTGCGGAGTAATAGGATATGCCGCAATAACCTGCGCTCTTGAAAGCTTAACGCCTGTAGCTGCTGCCACATTTCCAGATTCAATAATATGCATCTTTACTTTTCCTCCACAATAAGCGTTGCTTCATCAACCATACTGATGGCTCCTGCAGGACATTCTTCTGCACAGATACCGCAACCTTTACAATATGTATAATCAATCACCGGCGGAACTGTCTTTGAGACAACACAGTCAGGACAATAAAGCCAGCAGTTGAAACATGCCGCTTTATTCTTTTTTGCCGGAATACACTTTTTCAAATCTATTATCGGCCTGACAACACGCCATGAACCTGTGTTTCCGCCATCTCCAGGACCCGGTTTACTTCGTGATATCATGCTGCTAAATTCTCTGGTTGTCATTTATTCACCTCCAATTGCAGTATTTTCAAATACAATTTTAGCGGCTTTTGAATTCATCTCAGGTCTCTTCCCAATAAATTCATCTTCAATTGCTTTAACAAGAGCATCCATTTCTACAAGGCCACTCGCTTTTGAAAATGCACCAATAATTCCTGAGTTTACTATTCCCGCAGGAAGCCCGGCATCTACAGCATGGGTAGTAACATCGGAAACAGCAACTTTTGCTCCACCAAAATTATATTCAGAAACTGGCTTGGGTGCATTTAACACCACAAGACCACCATCTTTTAAACCTGCGACAACATTAACTTCTTCCAAAAGTGTATGGTCCAGAACAACAACCATATCAGGCGTTGCAATTGGCGACAGATCGTAAATCTTTTTCTTTGAAATTTTGAGAGAAGTAAAAACAGGCGCCCCTCTTCTTTCAGTTCCAAATGTCGGAGCCATAACAACACCTTCATATCCGGAAGCAAATGCAGCATTGGCAACTATTTTTGCAGCTGTGATTGCTCCCTGACCGCCCCGCCCGTGCCATCTTATTTCAATTATGTCTTTTCTCATTTTCCACCATAATTCGTTATATTTATATGTTTCAAACAAACTTTCACTAAATCAGCCTCAAGGGTAATACCCCATCAAACCCGCCCTTAACGTTTACGTCAAGAGTAAACCTGTCATTTATTTAACCCATCATTAACGTTTACGTCAAGATTAAAGTTGCAGAATTAATTTATTTATGAGATTAATGTAATCCTGTGATTTAAGATATTATGAAAACATAATACTTGATTTCAGCAGAATAAATTAATATGTAGAATGCTGTGTTTTTTTCGGAAAAGTCATTCTTTCAAAAAATATTAATAACAGATAATATCATAATACCAGAGGTTGAAATGGAAATTACTATCACAAAAGCTGACAAACTGAAAAGTCATCCGGACGATTCCACACTGGGCTTCGGAACAATTTTTACAGACCATATGTTCAATATGGATTACAGCCCGGAAGAAGGTTGGCACAATCCAAGAATTGAGCCTTATGCTCCAATCGAAATGGATCCTGCAACAATGGTCCTTCATTATGGGCAGGCAATCTTTGAAGGATTGAAAGCTTACAAAACAGACTCCGGCGATATCCAGCTTTTCAGACCTAAAGATAATATTAAACGTTTCAATAAATCAGGTCACATGCTTTGCATGCCGGAACTGGATGAAGAGTTTGTACTTGATGCTCTACTACAGCTTTTAAACATTGAAAAAGACTGGGTACCTTGCGCACCGGGAACATCATTGTATATACGACCGACGCTTATAGCAACTGACCCCTACATCGGTCTTCGTTCATCAAACACATACAGATTTTTTATCATTCTGTCTCCTGTTGGGGCCTATTACCCTGAAGGTTTTGATCCTGTAAAAATATGGGTTACAACTGAATACGTACGTGCAGTTCGTGGCGGTGTTGGGCAGGCAAAAACAGCCGGTAACTATGCTGCAAGTCTTTTTGCAACAGACCTTGCCAATAAAGACGGATATACTCAGGTTATGTGGCTTGACGGCGTTGAGCTGAAGTATGTTGAAGAAGTTGGCTCGATGAACATCTTCTTTTTGATCGGAGATGAACTAATTACACCTGAGTTGAACAGAAGTATCCTTTCAGGTGTTACCAGAGACTCTGTAATCAAACTTGCAAAGTCCTGGGATGTGACTGTTGTTGAAAGAAAGATCAGCATTGATGAAATCTACGAAGCTCATGCATCTGGTGAATTGAAAGAAATATTTGGTTCAGGAACTGCAGCTGTCATTTCACCCGTTGGTCAAATCAAATTCAACGGAAAAGAAATCGTAATAGGTAACGGTTCAGTTGGGCCGTTTGCTGCAAAACTTTTTGATGACCTCATGAATATTCAATATGGGAAAGCGGCTGATCCTTTTAACTGGATTGTTCCAATAAAATAATGGTTTAGCAATATATTCAAAATTGAAAAGGGAACCGGCCATCAGAGCTGTGTTCCCTTTTTTTATTCATAAATACTCACTTATCAACTAATAACACCCGGTCTTTTATTATTTCATTTCAAAAAAATCATTATTGACACATTTGCAGTCCAACTGATAGTCTGTTGTTTATACATTGTATATTAATGTTTTCCCACTTGGTAAGTGCAACATCGGGATGGGGTTCCACAGATCTTTTTTTGCCTGGGTGGGCATAAAGTTTTGATCGAAAAATTCACGCTATAGCTCTCTTCAAACAGGAATTATGGACAATATATATACACACATTAAGCAATACGCTAAAATCGGCATTGCACTTTCCTCCGAAAAAAACATAAACAAACTCTTTGAAATGATTGTAGAAGAAGCCATCTCGCTTTCATCTGCGGACGCAGGGACATTGTATATCCTTGATGATAAGTCTGATAACCTCCATTTCGAAATCCTGCAAAACATTTCTATGAATACACGACTTGGTGGGACAAAAAATTCAGATATAACCTTTCCACCTGTACCTCTTTATGTTGATGATAAACCAAATTATGCAAATGTTTCATCTTATGTGGCCTTAACCGGAAAATCTGTTAACATTCCGGATGTATATAATGCAAACACATTTGATTTTACAGGGCCAAAGAAATATGATGAAGCAACCGGCTATCTATCAAAATCGATGCTCGTTATACCAATGAAAAACCATGAAGATAACATTATAGGAGTTCTTCAACTTCTGAATGCACAAAGGCCAGGAACAGATATTATCATTCCATTTTCCAATGAGTATGAAGATCTTATAGCCTCACTGGCTTCACTGGCAGCTGTTGCTCTTAACAATGTCCAACTGATTCAAAAGCTCGAGTTACTTTTCCATGCATTCATCAGAAGTATTGCAACAGCAATTGACGAGAAATCCCCCTATACTGGCGGACATATAAAAAGAGTCGTTGATATCACCACAATGATTGCTGAACAGGTAAATAAAACAGACAAAGGTCATTTTAAAGATACCTCACTTACTGAAGTAGAGTTGGAGGAAATAAAAATTGCAGCATGGATGCATGATGTCGGTAAAATCACAACCCCTGAATACATTGTTGATAAAAAATCAAAGCTTGAAACAGTCTTCGATAGAATTGAGCTTGTTAAAACCAGGTTTCAATTAATTAAAGAGTCTATTAATAATCAATATCTTAATATGAAATTAGAGTTATTTGAAAAGGGTTCTGCAAGTAAATTGAAATTAGACACTCTTAGATTCGAAAACGATCAAAAGCTTCAACTTCTGGATGAGGAACTTGATTTTCTTATCAGCTGTAATAACACCGGTGAGTTTATGAGTGATGAGATGCTGGAAAAGCTTCAGAGTGTGGCATCCAAATCATTTTATATTAACGATCAGAAAAAACCTTACCTTAATCAGAATGAAGTATTAAACCTGTGTATAAGGAAAGGAACGCTAACCGATGTCGAACGGAAGAAAATTGAGAACCATGCTGCCATGACCCTCAAGATAACGAAAGAGCTTCCTTTTCCTGAGCACCTGACTAATGTTCCAGGCTATGCAAGTGCACATCATGAAAAGCTTGATGGTACAGGTTACCCATTAGGTCTTTCAGCAAAAGAGCTACCGCTTCAGTCTAGAATTATCTGTATCGCAGATATTTTTGAAGCTTTGACAGCACACGACAGACCGTATAAAAAAGCAATGAAACTTTCACAGGCACTTAAAATTCTCGGCTTTATGGAGAAAGATAATCATATCGATGGGGATATTCTTGAACTTTTTATTTCATCAGGGCTTGTAGATAATTACGCAAAAGCAGAATTAAGCAGTGAGCAGCTTGATAATTGAGAATGAATTTTCAAACAGTTTTAGAAATAAAATCGCCTGCCCATACAGCAGCAAGCCCAATGATTACATGAAGGACAATATTCACTGATGCACCGGCAAAGCTGCCGGATTTAAACAGGCCAAATGATTCTGCACCGAAAGTTGAATATGTTGTAAAACTTCCAAGGAATCCGGTAAATAGAAGAAGACGTGCTTCAGGGGAAAGTATTTGTTTTTCAGTTGCAAGACCAAGACCCAGTCCGAGCAGGAAGCACCCCAGTATATTAACGGTCATTGTTCCTAATGGAAAATTTTTAACACCAGCTATGTTTGTAACAAAACGAACAGAAAGGTAGCGCGATATTGCACCTAAAAAACCGCCGATACCTACATAAATAACGTTATTCACTATGCTTATCTACCCTGTAATTTTTTAATATTTATCAGTAAAGAGACGTATTGTAATTTTTTAGATGGATATACCAGATATTAAATAAAAAATAAACAAATACAGATATTTGTATTGATATTATTTGCAAGAAGTAATAAACACACTATTTTAATTAACAATAATTTTAACGTTCAGGAAAATATGAAAACCAAAGCAACAAACGAAAACATTAGGAATATAGCTATTATCGCTCACGTTGACCATGGTAAAACAACACTGGTTGATGCCATGTTTTCTCAAAGTGGCCTATTCAGAGAAAATCAGTCGGTTGATGAGAGAATCATGGACAGCATGGATCTTGAAAGGGAACGAGGAATAACCATTTCGGCAAAGAACTGTTCTGTTATACGAGATAGCGTAAAAATAAATATCCTTGATACTCCCGGCCATGCCGATTTTGGCGGAGAAGTTGAAAGAGCTCTTTCAATGGTTGACGGAGCTATCCTTTTGGTCGATGCTTCTGAAGGCCCACTGCCACAAACCAGATTTGTACTGAAAAAAACTTTTGAAGCAGGACTGCCAGTTATTGTTGTCATCAATAAGATTGACAGAGGTGATGCCAGAGCAGATGAAGTGCTAGATGAAATTTATGACCTATTCATAGAGCTTGATGCGACTGACGCACAACTGGACTTCACTTATCTATATGCAATTGGTCGTGATGGTATTGCTCAGAAAACATTGGACGAAAAAGGTGAAAACCTTGATATTCTTTTCAGTACAATACTGGAAGAAATTCCAGCACCTGAGTATGATCCGGAAGAGCCTTTTCAAATGCTCATCTCAGATCTTGGCTACTCTGACTATCTTGGCAGACTGGCAATAGGTAAGGTAAAAAACAAACCACTTACAGATAAAGCACCCCTCATTTGTATCAACAGTGAAGCCGTAAATGTCCCTCTGAAAATCACAAAACTTCAGGTTTATGAGGGTCTGACTCTCAGTGACACAAACACTGCTGAACCAGGCGATATTGCAGTTCTTGCCGGAATTGATAAATTTCAGATTGGAGATACGATCTGCCATAAAACAGATCCTGCACCTCTTGCAAGACTTACCGTCGATGAGCCAACTGTGTCGATGATGTTTAAAATCAATGATTCACCATTTGCAGGACAAGAAGGAAAAAAGGTTCAATCAAGTAAAATAAGAGAACGACTTGAAAAAGAGACGCTTTTAAATGTGGCTCTCAAATTTGAACAAACAGGTGAAAAGGACAACTTTCTTGTAAAAGGGCGTGGCGAATTTCAGTTAGCGATTCTGATTGAGACGATGAGACGTGAAGGGTTTGAGCTATGCGTTGGAAGACCTAAAGTAATTTATAAAACCATTGACGGCAAAAAGAATGAACCGATAGAACAGCTATTTGTTGACTGTGATGAAAATTTTATGGGAATTGTAACGGAAAAGATTTCAATCCGTAAAGGTAAAATGATCAACCTGGTTAATAACGGGAAGGGTCGTGTCAACATGGAGTTTTCAGTACCCTCGAGATCTCTTATCGGTTACCGTGATGAATTTTTGACAGATACCAGAGGTACTGGTATCATGAATTCAATCTTTGCCGGCTACGACCTTTTCAGAGGAGAGTTTCCGACACGTTTCACCGGTTCTCTGGTTTGTGACAGAAAAGGATCTGCGGTACCCTATGCTCTTTTTAATTTAGAACCGCGAGGACGACTTTTTATCCCACCAGGAGTTCCTGTATACGAAGGTATGGTTATCGGGGAAAACAACAAAGACAATGATCTTAATGTCAATGGCTGTAAAGAGAAAAAGCTTTCAAATGTTCGTGCTTCCGGAAAAGACGATCATGTTGTATGCTCACCTGTTAAGCCTTTAACGTTAGAGCAGGCAATCAATTTTATCCGTGATGATGAATTGGTGGAGATAACACCTTTGTCAATCAGAATGAGAAAAACTATTCTTTGTGCAACCCAGAGATATGTGGATAGAGGTTCAAAAAAGAAAGGCAAATAAAAAAACTTAATATTGATTATCAGATAAGAAATGAATATATATTAAGGTATGAAAACAAAATATTTAATTTACTTCATTCTTGTTCTGATACTCAGCCCACTCCATGCCGAGTCAAAATTATATCAATATGTAGATGAAAACGGGGTTAAGCACTTTACTGAAGATAAAGGCTTAATCCCTGATCACTCCCAGAAAAGTACGGTTGAATATACTGATAAATACGACTACATGAGTGATGAAGAAAAAAAAGCCGCCAAACAAAAAGAATTAATCGAAGCAGAAAAGTTAAAAGCCAGGCGTCAGGCCGAGCTTCGTGTTTATAGGCAAAAAGCATTATTAGAAGAACAATTACAAGCAAAAAAAGAACGATTAATGAAAACAAGAACCAAAGTTAATATTTCAAACAATCAAATCCTTATACCTGTCACGCTTAACTATGAAAATAACATAATAACGACAACACTCCTTTTAGATACCGGAGCAACCAGCACCCTTATACATGATTCGGTTGCAGCAAAACTGAAAGTTAATGGGGGTGAAAAAAGCCTTGCACGTGTTGCCGGTGGCGGTCTCATAGAAACCAAAGAAATAAAATTAAACTCAATAAAAGTCGGCCCAAAAGAACTCAAGTCAATAACCATAACAGTGGTGGAACATGAGGGAACAGCAGAAAGTCACAACGGCCTGTTAGGTCTTGATTTTCTAAGTAGTTTCCAACACACAATTGACTACGAAGGACAATACATCAACTGGACTGAATAACGGTGGCGTCGTAAAAGTCCCATAGCCATTTTAATACTTCTTACGGGATCAACGATAATGTCAATTAAATATGCTGAAGAATTTCGTGACGGTGTAATAGCAAAAGACCTTGCAGAAAAAATCAGACAAAAAAGCAAAAAAAATATCCGCATCATGGAAGTCTGTGGCACCCACACAATGTCAATTTTTAAAAACGGAATAAGATCGGTTCTTCCTGAAACAATAACGCTTCTATCAGGACCGGGTTGCCCTGTTTGCGTTACTTCTCAAGGTGAAATAGATGCTTTCGTTAATCTTTCCGAAAAAAAGGATGTAATTGTTGCAACATTTGGTGATTTGATCCGTGTTCCGGGTTCAGACTCATCGCTTCAAAAAAAACAGGCTGAAGGTTTTGATATCAGAATCGTATACTCCTGTCTGGATGCTTTACAAATCGCAAAAGACAACCCGGACAAAACAATTATTTTTCCAGGAGTTGGATTTGAAACAACTGCCCCTGGGACAGCTGCAACAATCATCAGTGCAAAACAGCAGGGCATCTCCAATTTCTGCGTTTTATCGGCCCAAAAGACAGTCCCCCCTGCCCTTTTCGGACTGATGAGTATACCGAAAGTAGAGATTGATGGTTTTCTTCTTCCCGGCCACGTGTCAGTGGTAACAGGCCAGAACGCTTTTATACCATTCACAAATGAGTATAACCTGCCATGTGTTATTGCCGGTTTTGAACCTGCTGATATACTAATGGGTCTTTTAGAATTGATAGAAAGTATTGAATCAAAAGAGTGCAGTGTTAAAAATGCTTATACCAGAGCTGTTTCGCCTGAGGGTAATGTACGGGCACGTGAAATCCTGTATAACGTTTTTAAACCCTGTGATGCACAATGGAGAGGCATTGGAACAATTCCGGGAAGTGGCCTTTCTTTTAAAAATGACTACGAAGATTATGATGCGGTCAAAAGATTCAACCTTGATATCTCATCAAATGAAAAAGTCAAAGGCTGCTCATGTGGAGAAATACTAACAGGACTTAAAACACCACCAGACTGTAGTCTTTATAAAAAAATATGTACGCCTTTAAACCCCGTGGGGCCCTGTATGGTTTCTAGCGAAGGAACCTGTTCAGCTTACTATAAGTACCAGTAATATTTAAATGCTAAGAAGCTGAATTTAATAAAAAGGTAAGAGGGATATGCACCCTTTTACTCCACGCCAAAGCTGAATGATCACCATCATATCTTCTTGACATCCAGTCGACATTATCTCTAAAACCTTTGTTTCCCATAAAAACATCGACAGAGCTCTGAAATCGTCCATAACTACTATCAATATTTTCTGAGCCCATATCAAAATAAAATTTATTTTTACCCGGAACCGGTAAGTATTTCTCCAGATAATCCACCATAATACCTTTGTAAATCGGCCAGTGGGTAGAGATGCATCCGGCACCACCAAACACATCCGGATATTCACAAATACCATAGGCCGAAATAACAGCGCCCATACTTGAGCCCAAAAGAAAGGTGTTTTTACAATCCTTCAAAACTGAATATTCTGAGTCGATAAATGGTTTCAACTCATGGATCAAAAAATTCAAATAATTATCACCATCAGGATAAAAACCTGAATCTTTCAAACCCAGCTGTTCAGCTTCATCAAAAAACGTCTCAACGGGTCTGTTCGGCGCATACTCAAGCCACCTGTTAGCAGTATGCCAAACGGCAACAATAATCACTTCAGGAATCTTGTTTTCTTTAATTAACTGCAGAAGGATATCACCAAGTCCCCAGCCGACAAGCGCCCTAACGGAAAGAAAGGAGAACTGCCCATCCTGCATATAGATAACAGGATATTTTTTTTCTGGATTTAAACCATAGTCAGGGGGAAGCCAGACATCCACCTGGCGGGGAAGAGTATATTCGGATTGGAATGGTTTTAACTTAACCAACATAATTTGACAACAATATGATACAGCCGGATTCATAAAAACGAATCCGGCAATTATTCAAATTAGGACTACATTATACCGGTAACATTGAATGTACAAATTCAAGAGTTCCTCTTACATCATCCTGAAGAAAACAGTTCAATCCCTGCTTCCATTCCGGATTCTTAAGATCTTCAATTATATTATTTGCAAATTCATTTTTCATCAGTTTCTTCATCGGGATAAATGGCCTGTTTGGCGTATCGATCCACAATTTAACAAGTTCTTTTGCACGGTTAAGAAGATCTTCTGCTTCAAGAATTTCATCAACCAGACCAAGCTCAAGAGCTTTCTCAACACCAACCATTTCACCAAAAAACATAACATCACGATATGTTTTCTCACTACCAATTCCGTATCTCACAATTTCACTCTGTGCAATTGAAAGTGGAAGACCAATTTTAATTTCACTCATACCGAGTTTAATTTTGGGGTGGTTTGCAATAAGGCGATAGTCAGAAGCAAATGCCCATATAAGACCTGCGGCAGCACTATGGCCATTCATTGCACAGATTACTGGTTTTGAGCATGTAAAGAAGTTCAGAAGAAGTTGTTCTTCTTCATCAAACCAATTTGTAATTGCATCAAATTCTTTAAAAGCAATAAAATCAGGGAGGTGAAAACCACTTGAAAAAAACCGACCATCGCCTGTCAGAACAATACCCTTAAGTTCTTCTTCATTATTAACACGTGTAACAAGAGCGTCAATCTGTCTTAACATATCAAGCGTTATCGAATTTGTACCACCATGGGAAAGTGTTATTATTACAATTCCATCTTCAATTGTTTCTTTAATCATGTTATTCTCTCCTTAGTTTATTATCTAAAAATAACTTTCGATAGCGTCTTAAAAAGCGCCATCTTAATATTTTTCACAATACCATCAAATTTTTAACAGTCTTTATAAAACAAACAATCAAGCAATATATTAAAAAAAAACAAAAAAGTCCATCATGACTTGAACAAGTTTTTATAAATCATAATCTATAGTTATTAAACTGTTATCTTGTTCTCTGATAAGAATTCTGATACCCACTACCTGAAAAAAGTTTTATTATAATAAATAGCTGCAACTTTTTATATACAGAAAACGGGAATAACGATGTATCTTTATCAAAAAAACAATGAATATTTTGCTCAAATTGCCAATGATCTCATTCCGGATGGTAAAAAAGAGCTGTCATGGCTAGGTGCTGAAAAAATAAAAGAAGAATACAGAGGGCTTAAATTCGAAGCTGATAAAGAATGTCTGTACAATATTAACTATAAATCACGCCTTGTAACAAGAGTATTGGCACCACTTGTTGCATTTAAGTGCGATAATCAGAACAAACTATATAGTACAGCATACTCGATAAACTGGTCAGATTTCATATCCGTTGATAAGACGTTTGCAGTTTTCGCCAATATCTCTGACAGTTCCATAGACAACTCGCACTTTGCTTCGTTAAAATTGAAAGATGCAGTTGTAGATAATTTCAGAGATCAAACCGGAATTCGGCCCAATATCGATACTAAAAATCCTGATTTATGGATCAATATCTATATCAGACACGATTATGCCATCATCAGCATAGACACATCAGGTGGCACACTACATAAACGCGGATATAAGAAAAAATCAGTAGAAGCACCCATCCAGGAAACACTCGCTGCAGAAATTATACAATTAACCGACTGGGATACAGAGCAGCCCCTCTATGATCCGATGTGTGGTTCAGGTACTCTTTTATGTGAAGCTTTAATGTATTGTTCAAATATTCCGGCAGGATATCTAAGGACAAACTATGGTTTCAAATATCTTCCTGATTTTGATGCATCGATTTGGGAAAACATTCAAACCAAAGGTAAAAAAAGAATCATGCTGCCTGATAATGACGTGATTTCCGGAAGTGATATTTCCAACGTTTCTGTCAATGCAACAATTTCAAACCTTAAAAACCTTCCCGGCGGTAATACTGTGAAAATAAGTCACTCATCTTTTCAGAATTTAAGTGACGTTGGTAACTCAATCATTGTCTGTAATCCACCCTATGGAATAAGGCTGCAGCGTGGTGAAGATATGTCAGCTTTTTACAAAGAGTTTGGAGATTTTCTTAAGACAAAATGCAAGGGCTCAACAGCATATATCTATTATGGAGACCGGTCGTACATCAAAAAATTTGGCTTAAAGGCAAGCTGGAAAAAGCCCCTGACAAATGGTGGGCTTGATGGCCGACTGGCAAAGTATGAATTGTATTAAAATGACTATGGAAAAGGTTCCATATACGCTGCGAAGCAAGTGCCCATGGGGTACATGATTCAACTATGCTTGAATCTGATTGAGCTCTAAAAAGAAGTAGACGGGAGTTTTAACGACGGCATCAGTTTTTATCGTCCGTCTTTTTTTCCTCTGTGCCACCAAATAAATTCATGAATGATTTTACCGGTGATATTTCTTCCATCGTTTTTCTTGTTATAGTGGAAAACTCACTGCCGATTTCAAGCATTTTTCTGAAGTGATCATCAAACTCTGACTTTTGCTGAACATAATTTTTAATCGTCTGATTAAGGTGAGTTGCAAAAAACTCCTTTAATATGTTATCGCCATATCTTATAAGCGTATGTAGCAAAGGAACAGGTAAAAGACCATTACTGTTTTTTGCATCTTCCAGAACAATTTGTGTAAGAATATAAGAAGTAACATCATCGTTCGTTTTTGCATCAACAACTTTGATTTCATTCATTTCTTTAATCATTTCAGAAACTTGAGCAATTGTCACATATTTACTGGTGCTTGTATTGTATAATCTGCGGTTACTGTATTTTTTTATTACTATTGTTTCCCCCAAAATCCCCCCGGTGTTCTGAATAATAATTAACAATCTGTAGCTTCAGCTATGATGTCGAATTAGACTAATTGCTTTATACTAAATGATAGTACTGAAACAAGCAATATGAAAGTACTAAAGCTTTAATTTATCCGGCTATTTTGAATAATGATTTCTGCAGCTTCCGCAAAGCCAAAACTGCCTTCTTTTGATGTCACAAAAGCAGGAAAGTATGACATCTTCTCAACAAAGTTCAGGACATTGTTGACACCAATTGAAAAGGGGAAAAATTTAAACATCGGTTCATCATTTGGAGAATCACCAAGATAAACAAATTTACTTTTTTCCTTTTCAAGGTCTATCTGCCAAAGCTCAGCGGCAAGTTTTTTCGTCATCCCAAGCTTACTGTAATCTCCAAACCATCCATTTACATGAATTGAGGAGACTTTGCTGGTCGCCCCATGTTTTGTGAAAATTTCACTGATTTTATCAATTGAGTCCCACCCAAGCCTTGGGACATCTTCACAAAAATCTATCGCCAGATCTGCTTCTCTATAATGCTGATCTGAGGCAAGGGCTGTTCCCGGTACCGTAGAAAGTATTTCATCCCGAATCGCTAATAATTTCTTTCTTTTGTCATCTCTAACGTCATCGTCATCTATGTACCGCTTTATAAACTTATCCTGTTCTTCATCAACACGATAATAAAAGGCACCGTTTTCTCCAACAACAGCATCAACAGGCCACATTCGCGCAATAAAGTCACACCAACCTGCTGGTCTTCCCGTAATTGGAACAAGCTTGTAACCGGCTTTTTTCAGATCCCACAACGCCTGATACGCTTCAGGGTATATTTTACCGGAAGCTGAAAAGGTATCATCAATATCAAAAAAAACCCCTTCAATTTGGCGAATATCTTCAGTGCTAAAGTCAGTAACTGGGGGTATCATATATAAATCCGATTTACAGATAACTGTAATAGAGTAATTATTTCCCACCATCATTCAGGGTAGGTACAAAGTCGAAATTCGATACTAATCGGTTTTCATATCATCCATTGCTACTGAAATTGCTGAGGCGGCATATTCAATAACTGATGCGGCAGTTGCGATAATAATAATCCATGAAAGAACATAAACGGTCCATCTGCCTGTAAATTCCCAGTACACAGGACCCATAAGAATAAAATAGGCACCCACACCCTGAACAACGGCTTTGATTTTACCGCTCGTTTTTGCAGCAACTGATTTGTTGTGTTTAGTCAGTATAATTCTCGAATAGGCTACTGTTACGTCCCTAAGTGCCATCACAATCGGAACAAGAAAAATAATGTAACCTTTAGGTGACATAGCCATTGAACTGAAAACAATCAGACGGCTAACGCTGTCCGCAAACGGATCGAGCATCGCACCCCATTCACTTACAAGGCCAAATTTTCTAGCAGAATAGCCGTCAAGGAGATCTGACATTTCTATACAGCTTAGAAGGAGAAGACAAAAAATTAAAACGCCATATGACCATTCACAGAAATAAAGTGTAAGTCCATATAATACAGCCATTGGGATTCTTGATATTGTAAGAAGTTGTACAAATAGATATTTTGACATTACGGATATGTTCCCCGTTTTTATATTGATTATTATCGTTTTTCTCTATGATAGCGAAACCTTCCGCAACAAGGATATATATAACACTCACCTTTTTTGTCAATAGAAATCAAGCTGAGAGGATTGTTACCGGATGGGCTTTTAGCTTATTTATTATAGCAAAATTTATCATCTTTTCAACAATAATGAGTAAATAAACTGCATTTTTTTAATTTCAGGTTGAATTATTTTCAAAATACTATAAATGACAATAAGCATTTAATTTAACATTGTTATTCGGATACGAGACGAGATATGAAACTTAGAAATTTCCTGGTACCAAAATGGAGACACAGTGACCCTGTTATCCGATTAAAAGCTGTTAGAGAGATTGATAATGAAAACCTTGAAATATTAGAAAACGTATTATTTCATGACGAAGCCCCTGATGTTAGGCTTGAGGCTCTTAAAAAAATAAACAGCGAATTAATTTTAGAAAAAATTATTCAAAAAGATTCTGACCAGAGTCTACAGGAAGTTGCTATTAGCAAACTCAACCAGATTAGGGTCAAAAAAATATTTTCCACTGAAGACCAGAACGATCAAATGGTATTGCTGAATAGTATAAATGACGACAACATCCTTTTGTCAATTTTCAAAAAAATTGAGTCACCAGAAATCCGGGCAGTAATTGTAGAAAAAGCTTCCGATTCACAACTTTTATGCAAAATGACTGAATCCAATTGTGGCATTAAAGCTGGCAACCTGATCATTAATAAGATTAGTGATGAAGGACTCCTTAAACAAATTGCCAAAAAAGCCTCTAACAAAAAGATAAGAAGAAGAGCTGCTGAAAAAATTACCCCTGATACAGAAAAAACCACTGAAAAAATAATTTCAGAAAAATCAAACACAAACATTGCAGAAAAGCTCGAAAAGATATGCACAAGCATCGAGTCTTCTTTACCTTCAAATGATTACCAACTGATAGAGAAGACACTTTCAGAGACAGCAGCATCGTGGAAACAATACTCCGAAGGGCAAATCAGCTCATTCTCAGACAGATATCGAACTGGTATTGAGAAACTTGAAAGCAAGAAAATCAGACTTGAAAGAACTGAGACGACTATACAAACACTTCAAAATCTATGTTCAACTGCCAAGGAAATCTCAGAAGATAGTTCAATAAATGAAAAACTCCTACAGAAAGCAAATGATCTTGAAAAAGAATGGGAGATATCAAAGTCAGGTCTCAATAATTTCACAATTTACAATTCTTTATATTCTGAGCTCACACAACATATATCCCTTATTCATGAAAAGTATAATCAGTTTTTAGCGCAAGTTGAAAAAGAAGCAGCCGCCCTCGAAAACCTCCAGGTTATAGTTAACAGTGTTGAAGATTTTCTTAAACAGGACCTAAACTCAATGGATGAGGAGACAATCCTAACTTTTGAAACCAAGTGGAATGCCGTATATTTTGATTCAAAAGCCTCAAATATACTGACGGAAAAATTCAATCAGGCAATACAGACAATCAAAGAAAAAATTGACGAAAAAAACAAACTACAAAACCAGGAACAAGCTGAAAAAGTTAATATTTTGTTAACGGTTGTTAAAGATGCCTCCGAAGAAGACGAAAAAAATCTTCTAAAAATAGCAACCCGTGTTAAAGGCGCAGCCACTGATTGGAAAGACCTGGATGACTTTATTGACACAACAAAAGAGAATGAATTTAAAACATACTGCGATCTTTTTTATGACAGGCTGGATACTCATAAAAAAAACAGAGAGTGGGAGCTGTGGGCAAACCTCAGCCTGAAGAAAGAACTCTGCGAAAAAGCAGAAAAAACAGCCTCAATAGTTGAGACAACAGATGAAATATCAGGTTATTCTCAAATAATCAGGGAAGCTCAATCGCAGTGGAAAGAGATTGGACCTGTAACCAAAGAACATTCTGATGCTATATGGAAGACCTTTAAATCTGCCTGTGACCGTGTCTATTCGAAGTGCCTGAATGAAAAAAAGAAATTATTTGAAGAAACGCAGCAAGCTCTTGAGTCTGATAATTTTAACGAAACCTCAGCCACAATCATTGTAATTCAGGAAAAGTGGAACAAAATTGGCGCACTACCTCTTGCCATTGAAAAAGATTTACGAGACTCTTTTAAAGAGCTTTGTGATACATTTTTTCTAGAAAAAAGAGACTTTATTAAACAAAAAAATAAAGACAGAGAAGACAACTACATAAAAAAAGTAAGCTTATGTGATGAGGCTGAAGTCCTTCTTGAATCATCACCCCATGGTAAAACAACAGAAAATTTTAAGCGGCTTCAATCTGATTGGAAGAAAACGGGCCCCGTACCTCGTGATAGAAGTGACGAGGTCTGGAACAGATTTAAACTGGCCTGCGATACATATTTTACTAAACTCGAAGAAACCAAACCAGAAAATCTAAAGATTAAAATTGGGTTCTGTGAAGAAGCAGAAGCCATTCTACAGTCAACGACTAACGGATCTGATATCAGGGAAGCCTGTAATTCAATCATCATCATCCAAAAAAACTGGAAGGGAATTGGGCCTGTCCCTCAAGAACATTCAGAACCTGTCTGGCAAAGATTTCGGATATCCTGTGACAAAATATTTCAATTAAGAGAAGAAACTGAAAAAACACTGTCCATTGATCAGGATAAAAATCGGGAGTTAAAAGAAAATCTGATAAAACAGGCATGTAAAATAGTAGAACAAGCTGATTCAAAATCAGTTGCAGACGAACTGAAAGAGCTTCAAAAAAAATGGAGGGAGGCAGGTGCCGCGCCCCGAAAAGAGGAACAGGGTCTTTGGTTGAGATTCAGAGAAGTAAATGATTCCTTTTTCAACAAGCGAAGAGAAGACTTTCAAATCAGGGAAGAAGAACGAAAGAAAAATCTACAAACAAAAGAAGAGCTATGCCTTACTCTTGAGCTTCTTGCTAAAATCATATCTGATAATTCTGACACCGCTTACGATGAGCAGGTACCGCTGGCAGAACAATTAAGTAAAGCCAGAGAGTTAAGAGATACATACCATGTCCCGGGTGATGAAAAGACAACAAGAGCCAATATAATGAAAAAGGTCAAAGATATCCAATCTGAATGGAAAGCAACTGGTTCCGTCGGTTCTGAAAAAGAAAATCTGCTTTGGGAAAGATATAAAAAAGCAGGCGATCTTTTTTATTCGTAATAATATAGATGGCTAAGGAAAAGGTTCCATGTACAAGTTTTTGTGATTTGACAGGCTTGAAGTAGTACTTCCAGTACGTCAAAAGTCTGACCAATCACTAAAGCGAAGTAGATGGGATTTTTTACGACGTCATCGAATTTTGGCTTGACATCTTCGAGGCTACAATATAACATATGCAAGATTTAGATATACATGAAATTACATTTAATAAATAAGGAGTTAGATAGTTGGCAAATCATAAATCAGCAAAAAAGCGTGCGAAACAAAGCGAGACACGACGTCAGCGTAACGCTGTCGTTAAAACAAAAATGAAAAATGCTATTAAGTCTTTGACAGAATCATCTGTGGAAACAGTTGGAGCAGCCATGACTAATGTTCAGTCAGTAATTGCAAAATCTGCGAAGAAGGGTGTTATTCATAAGAAAACTGCCGCACGAAAAACTTCACGACTTGCAAAAATGATGAACCGCATGTCAGCATAGTAAGATTTTAGTCAGCTTTGCTTCAAAGAAATAGTTTTTAAAAGGTCTGTAAATATTTATTTACAGACCTTTTTGTGTTTAGAAATCCTCAGTCATTCCTGAATAGATTTTAACGGAGATCCTTTCTGATATCTTCCTCAATGCTTCCTTTTTGGCAGCACTGTCAGAACTATTATTAGAACTTACTGTGTAGACTTCACTATCAGAAATATTTCTATTTTCCCACAGTACGTCCCCCTTTTGATCTTTAACCAGCACTGAAAGAGCGACAGTAACACGGCTCTCAATAGATGTAAGACTTTCAGTTTGAGTAACCGTTTCTGAGTTAACAGACTTGATTTCTCCAGCCATTATAGAATCGGCGGATTCTTTATTTTTTGAAATTTTCTGGCCATTACGAGTAAACTCATATATCAAAGCATTTACAATAGTATTTTCCAACATGGCTTCAGAAGTACGATTGTTGAATAATGAAATACAAATCATTCCTGTCCCGGACGGCATTGTCCCACCACCTGAAAATTTATAACCGCACCCTACCAATGCTCCAGAAACAATTACAATAAACAGAAGCAGGAGAAGTTTAATTTTATATGTTTTAAAATACATCATAATTAATTATCTCATAAAAAGTACGTGGCTATGGAAAAGATTAAGTGTTCAATCAGGCTTGAAGTAGTACTTTATTGTACGTCAAAAGTCTGATTAAACATTAAAGCGAAGTAGATGGGGCTTTTTACGACGCCATCATAATTAAATAACAATATTTACAACTTTCTTTTTAATAACAAGCACCTTTTTAATCGGTTTACCATCAATGAATTTCAATACAAGTTTATCTTCAAGGGCTTTTGTCTCAATCTCTTTGTCATCGGCATCAGCGCCAATGTTAAACTTACCACGAAGTTTTCCATTCACTTGAATAATGATTAAAATTTCATCGGCCACAAGTGCTTTTTCGTCGTGAACAGGCCATGCTTCTGCAAAAACACTTCCTTCAGAGCCAAGCTGTTCCCAGATTTCCTCAGTAAAATGAGGCACAAACGGAGACAATAGAAGCAGAACCGTCTCAACAGCAAAACGCATCACTGAATCCCGAGCGTCATCATCCCCATCAAAGTCGATTAAATACATCATGTTAACAAGTTCCATAACTGCACTGATGGCAGTGTTAAAATGGAAATTATCTTCCATGTCATTTGTAACTTTTTTAATGGTAAAATGCGTTTTAATAAAAAGCTCTTTAACCTTACCGGAAAGTGTACTTAGCTCACCATCATAAACTTTAGCTGATTCTATAAGTCCTTTATTTTTAGCTATAATTCTCCAAACTCTGTTGAGAAAACGAAAACTACCGTCAACACCATCATCACTCCAGTCAAGACCTTTCTCAGGAGGTGATGCAAACAAGCAAAAAAGCCTTGTTGTATCAGCACCATATTTATCAAGAAGAATATTCGGGTCTATGACATTTTTCTTGGACTTGGACATTTTAATAACACGCCCTATTTCGACTTTATTCCCGCAAATTTTGCAGACAGGTTCATCACTGCTATCATCAACATCTGTTGGGAAGATATAACCGTCTTCAGGGCATGTTATTGTAGCCTTATTGACCATCCCCTGTGTTAGAAGTCTTTCAAAAGGCTCATTATACTCAATTAATCCCTCGTCTTTCATCACTCGGGTAAAATAACGGGAGTACAGCAGGTGAAGGATTGCATGCTCAACACCACCAATATACTGATCAACCGGCATCCAGTACTTAACAGCCTCAGGATCAACCATCCCCTGATCGTAATCAGGGCTGCAATACCTTGCATAGTACCATGAAGATTCTACAAATGTATCCATTGTATCGGTGTCTCTTCTGGCATTTTCATTACCGCATTTTGGGCAGGTCGCTTTCTTGAAATAATCCAGCGTTCCCAGTGGTGAGCCTCCAGACTCGAGGAGATCAACATCTTCAGGTAAAACAACCGGAAGATCTGATTCTGGGACAGGCACAGCATCACAGTTCTCGCAATGAATCATTGGAATAGGAGTCCCCCAATATCGTTGCCTTGAAATACCCCAATCCCTTAGTCTAAAGGAAATAGTTTTCTTTCCGAAACCCTGTTCTTCAAGGTATTCCGTAATTGTTTCAATGGCAGATAGGTTTTCCATGCCATCAAACTGGCCTGAATTAACCATAATTCCGGGAGAAGTATATGCCTCTGTCATTGTTGCAGGATCAAGTTCTTCACCTTCCGGGTTAACAACTATAACTATATCAAGATCATATTTTTTTGCGAATTCAAAATCACGCTGGTCATGGGCAGGAACTGACATTACGGCACCTGTACCATATTCCATCAATGCAAAGTTTGCAGTGAAAACAGGCATTTTCTTACCTGTTAGAGGGTTGAGACAATACCTACCTGTAAACACACCCTCTTTTTCATATCTTTCAATGCCTTCGCTTGATCTGTCCTGAAGTGAAATTTTCTCGACAAATGCCTTTACTTCAGTTTCCTGTTCTGTTCCCTTTGACAACTCTTCTACAAGTGGGTGCTCCGGGGCAAGACACATGAACGTCGCTCCAAAAAGAGTGTCAGGCCTGGTTGTGAAGACAGGAATTACAACATCAGAGTCTTCCACATTAAACCGGGCTTCAGCACCAACACTTTTACCGATCCAGTTTTTCTGCATCGTTGTTACTTTTTCAGGCCATCCGGGTAGTTTATCACAGTGAACAAGCAGGTCCTCAGCGTATTCAGTTATTTTGAAGAACCACTGCCATAATTTTTTCTGTTGAACCTGTTTTCCACATCGCCAGCAACAGTCTTCTTCAACCTGCTCATTTGCAAGGACAGTCTGACAAGGTTCACACCAGTTAACATAAGCTTCTTTTCTATAAGCTATACCTTTGTTGAACATCTTAATAAAAAGCCATTGTTCCCATCTGTAATATTCCGGTGTACACGTAGCAAGCTCTCTACTCCAGTCATAACTGTAACCCAACCGTTTTAACTGGCTTCTCATGGAGTCAATATTTGCATAAGTCCACTTTGCCGGGTGTGTATTATTTGCTATAGCAGCATTTTCAGCAGGCATACCAAATGCATCCCACCCCATTGGGTGAAGAACATTAAATCCCCGCATTGTTTTATAACGTGCAACAACATCACCGATAGAGTAATTTCTAACATGGCCCATATGGATATTTCCGGAAGGATATGGAAACATTTCAAGCAAGTAATATTTTTCTTTTTCTGGATCGACTTCTACTTTGAAAATTTCTGTGTCTTCCCATTTTTGCTGCCATTTGGTCTCTATCGCTTCAGGAATATATTTTTCTTCCATTCTTTTACTACCTCCGGAACTGCCATATATTTTTAGTTAATCTTGATGGCGTCGTAAAAAGTCCCATCTACTGCGCTTTAGTGTTTGGCCAGACTTTTGACGTACTATATGTACTACTTCAAGCCTGGCCAAACACTAAATCTTGCATATGGGCCCTTTTCCTTAGCCATCTTATTA